>Ga0209754_1000105_pt1 | contig 133890 bp, 138 predicted proteins | sample MesohylBB_FD_187295 | JGI IMG/M metagenome (GOLD analysis project Ga0209754, IMG submission 187295) | Host-associated microbial community of the marine sponge Aplysina aerophoba from Gulf of Piran - sponge mesohyl, lysed by bead beating... | ecosystem: Host-associated > Porifera > Sponge >... | reverse complement strand
TGTGTGGTCTTGGCATGGAGGTTGGCGATTCATGAAGAAAGACGGATGGGGATGGAAACCTGAATGTGTTATCCATCGTCGTCGCTATCGCGCCATCAAGCGGTAGAACATTTCGCACGTTCGGCTGGCCAACCGGGTCTGTGTGACAAGTTCTCGCCAATGCCGGATGACGGCAAGAGCTCAACAGCGCTCAGTTCAAGGGCTGTTACTATGGCATCGTGAGCATGGACGGCGGCACCGACAGGCTGATGCACCGCACGGTGTTGTGGACTGCTGCGGTAGTACTGGCCAGCGTCTTGTTCCCCTGGGTGAGGTTCACGCAGAGCAGGCCGTCCGAGTCCTATCCGGGCAGGATCATCGTTTCCGTCTACAGCGTGAGCGGCATAAATCTGACTGAGGGTGTGGTGGTATTCCTGCTGGGCGCTCTGGCAATTGCGGGCGCAGTGGTGTGCAAGCACCTGAGCATGAATTGGGCGGCCGCCGTAGCTCCGGTCAGCGGTCTCGGAATCACCGGGATCGCCGTGTACGGAATGATCCTGACGGACAGGTTTACAGGCGCAATCGACCCAGATCAGGTCAGGGTCGGCTTCGGGCTCTTAGTGATCCTGTTCGCCGGGCCGTTGATCCTTGGCGTCTCGCTCATGATGGCCCTAGAAGTCCTCAAGTCGACTCGAGCCACCGTGTCCCGTGTCTAGAATTTGAGACGGTTTCTTGTTCTTTTGGTTGGGTGGTGGGTGTTTGTCGGTAGCGGTCGAGGGGGCGGGCCATGGCGATGGCCTGGTGGGGTCGGACGGCGTTGTAGGTCGTCTGGTGGGAGTCGGCCTCGGCAGTGAGTTCGATGCCGTTGTCGATGTCTCGTCGGTATAGGTGCTCGTATTTGATGGCTTCGAAAAACCGCTCGATCACCCCGTTGGTCCACGGCGTCCGATGGCGGGTGAGGACATGTGCGATGTGGCGCTTGGAGGCGACCCAGGCTGTGAACCGGGCCGATTTGAAGCAGTGCCCGTTGTCGGTGATGAGCCGGGGCTGGTCTACGAAATCAATGCCCTCAACAAACCAGGACCCGGTCAAATGCCCGGACTTCGCTCCCAGGCATCCCGGCATAACCAAACCGCTGCCCACCGGTGTCGCGCCGCCGCTGAGGCCGGAGCCTTGGCGAAACCTCAAGCTGGTCTTCGGAGACCCCGCCAAGCCGACATCGTGCACAGTGGTGGGCAAGAACCGGGAGTGCATCGCGCACTGGAGCGAGTCCAGAACACTCACGGCGGACGTGAAATCGCACGGCACCGATTTCTCCCATCCGCCCACTGCCCATCCCCACAGCGACGGCAGCGGCACCCACGACATTCTGCACCACCACTGCACGCCTGAGACTCAAGAACAGGTGAGAGCCAATCCCGGATACGAGCAGTGGTCCTGCCCGCCCGGCTCGCCCCACGAACACCACCCCAAACTCAGATCCGCTGACCTCGGCCTGTGGGAGGAGGTTGTCGTAGGCGGCGTGGTGGGTCTCGGTGTCGCAGCTCTTACCTTCACTGCTCCTACTTTGGTTGTTCTCGGGGCTGGCTTTGCTTCGGGAGGCGGCACAACCCTTGGGCTGCACTTCACGTCATCAGGCAAATACAGGGTTGAGATGACTGGCGCGAACGGGTGCTTGCCCTCCATTGGCTGGCATCCGAAGACGCACCCACAGCCAGGTGGGCAATCTGTCACGACGACCAGCCGCTCCTTCAGCGACTCCCGATCCGGCTCCTGAGCCGACGGCCATGCTTGCTCCGACTCCGCATCCCGACCACCAGGAGCCGACCGCCGAGTGCACCCGGAAGTACTGCAAGAGGATCGAGAACTACCAATTCTGCCACTACTACACGCCCGACGGATGGGTCCAGCGGACCCATGTGGACTAGGCGCCGAGCAGTTCGAGGCCCTGCGCTGCCGCTTGGACTGACAGCCCATGCCTAAGCCATGCTGCTACTGGCGAAGCAACTCCGCTGTATTGGCAAATATGCTGAGCGAAGGAGTTATGGCATGACTGGGAGACGAGTGAGAGCCGCAGCGTTGTTTGCTTGGGTGCTCGTGGTGATGACGATAACCCATCGCCTCACCGTCGACTGGTACTGGCTGGTGCTGGCCGCCGGCATCACGGGCGGGGTGACTTCCTACGCCGCGATCTGGCTTCTCAACAGCTGGACCGCAGACGGACCTCCGTCGCCGGAAGCCTCTGATGGCGTAAGGGCATGACCTACTGGGTGGCCAGTTCCGTCGGGGGCTCGGTGGCCTTGGGCGCTTCCGTTAGCCCCGGACTGTCAGACCCAACAGGGACACTCGGATTTTTTGTGTATCGGGCGTGATCTGAGGGTCCGCGGTTTGGTGCTGCGGGCCGGGAAGGATCATGTCTATGGGTGATCAGGATATGCCGGCTGTGCTGGCGGACGAGGCTGCCGGTGAGGCGGCTATGCAGGACTGGGCTGAGCTTTTGGTCGAGCGTGAGCGTTGCCGGTTCGTGCGGTGGATCGGGCGGTGCCGAGTTGCCGGCAGGTCTTCGGGAAGGCCCGTGATGTGCATTGGCCGGATTCAACCGGTCGTCGCAACACCGGGTTGTTGTAGGGAGTGTAGGTGTTCGTTGAGGGCTTCGGCTGGTGTCCTCCAACTGAGGGTTTTGCGTTGCCGGGTTAGGGGCCGAGGGCGGTTATGGGGACGACGGCGATGTTGTCGGGGTATTCGAAGCCGTAGCCGCCGGCGGTGATGACCATGAGTTTGGCGGGGTCGCTCATCTTGTCGGTGTCTATCCGGTCGCGCAGGCGGCGCAGCGAGCGGATGCCTTCTTCGACGAGCTTTTCGCCGCCGAGTTTCACTTCGGCCGCGGCCCATCTGCGGTTGTCCATGCTGGTGAGGATCAGGTCTGCTTCCAGGCCGGAGCTGTCGTGGTAGTGGGACAGCTCCCAGTCGTTGGCCTGGGCGTAGACCCGCAGGTCGCGCAGGACCAGCGACTCGAACAGCAGGCCGAAGAAGCTCAGCTCCTCCATGAGCTGCTCCTGGTTGGCCCGCAGTGCGGCCACGGCCAGGGATGGGTCGGTGAAGTAGCGCTTGGGCGTTCGGCGCAGCTCGGCCCGGGACCGCAGATGCGGTCTCCAGCCCGGCAGGTCGTCGGTTATGAACAGCCGGGACAGGGCACCCAGGTAGCTCTTCACTGTCTGGGGATGCAGGGTCTGGCCGTTGCCGCCCGCGTCCTCGCCCAGTGTCTTGAACGTCACGTCGGTAGATGTGTTCCGTCCAAGAGATGTGAGGAGGCGGCGGACTCCTTGGGGGTCGCGGGCCACGCCGTCGACGCGTGAGATATCTGTGCGGCTTGTCTCGTCCAAATAGCTGCGAAGCTGTCTTTGGGCCACCTCAGGCGAATCGTCCAGCATTGCGGGCCACCCCCCGCGGCAGGTCAGGCCGATGATGTCGGGGAGTGAGAGGCCGGGCGCCGGAGCAGAGCACGGCTCGGAGGCCAACAGCCCGCCAAGGGAGACGTTTCCGCTCGACTCCCCGCTCTCGAACAGGCTCATCGGCCGCATCTGCACTCGTATGATCCGGCCCGTGCCGGTATGACGGGTGGCGTCGTCTGGCGGGTTGGCCGACCCAGTCAAGATGAACTGGCCTTTCTCGCCCCGGTCGTCGCAGGCCCGACGCATGGCATCCCACACATCGGGGGCAAGCTGCCATTCGTCCAACAGGCGAGGCACCGGCCCTTCCAGAAGCTCTCTAGGGGAGACTTGGGCCGCCAAACGATTGTCGAACACCGCGTCGAACGGTACCTCGCTTCGGGAATGGCGGCGGCCGGTCCATGTCTTGCCGCAGGCCCGCGGCCCCTCGATGACCATCGCCGGCGAGGCCCGCAGCGCTCCTTCCACCTCCGCGTCCACTATCCGAGGCCGGTAACCGACCGGCGTCAATTGGTCGGACATGCTCAAGCACTCTAGCTGCCAGAACGCGCTGAGGCAGTCGCCAATCGCGATATTGTTGATTTTCCAATCGCGCTTTTCTGAGCAATGCAGTCGCGTTTTACTGGAACAGTCTTGTGGCCATCGCGGCCAGCCCGGAAAGAACCTCGGCCAGCGGCCGCAGAGCGGTGGCCTTGTCGAGAGAGCGGTCTTGGGCAGCAATGGTGTACCAGCGGGTGCATGACAGAGGTAGCAATTGACGAAGATCGTGCCCGCTGGGGACGTTCGGGCCTTCCGGCCGGTCTGCGGGTCGGCGGAATTCTCAGGGTTCTGCGTTCCCCTGTACCCCGTAGATTGAAGGTTCTATCTTGGATTTGCGGGGTGTGAGCGTGTGGGCGTGGTGATCGAGCGGGAGATAACGCCGCAGCTACTGGAGTTGTCCGGGCAATATCCGATCGTCACGGTTACCGGCCCACGCCAATCCGGCAAGACGACGCTGTGCCGCAGCGCCTTCGCGCGTTTGGCATACGCCAATCTAGAGGATCCTGATGCCCGCGAGTTTGCCGAGTCAGACCCGCGGCGCCTTTTGGCGCAATTCCCGGTTGGCGCCGTGCTCGATGAGATTCAGCGTGTGCCGAGCCTTCTGTCCTATATCCAACTCCCGGCGGCCTCGCAGCCGTGGAAATCAAGTCGGGCGCCACGATCTCCGCTGCTTGGTTCGCCGGACTGCGCCGCATAAGGCGCACGATCCCAGACATATCTTCGGCGGCCATCGTCTACGGCGGCGGCCTGTCCCAAGAGCGCACCGACGCCACCGCAGTTACGCTCTCCGAGCTCGCCGACTTTCTCAACAGCCTCGACCCCTAGTCGCGCTTGCAAGAGAAAGGGATCGGCAGTCCGCGGCCTCGACGCAAGTGGGCTGGCGAACCCTGAGGGCCCCGTCTAGGCCGATGCGAACACCACGGGGTAGCGGCCGAAGTAGGGGCGGGTGGTTGAAGCGTCCATCTCAGGGGGATCGTCGGGGTCGGGGCGGCAACCGTGGTCGAACAGGGTCTGCACGGCCGCCGGAACCAGGCCGAACAAATGGGCGTCCACATCATCGCCGTCCACAAACGAGACCCCGGAGGCCAGGTCTTGGCCGATGCAGGCGTGCATGCCCTGTCCGAAGCTCAGCCCCCACGGGGCGATGCCCTCGGGGAGGGCGCGGTCGGGGTTGAAATCGGCCGCGTCGTCGCCGAACACCGACTGGTCCCGGTTCACCGACAGCAGATCGAGCGTGACCCGGTCGCCCTTGGCGATGTGTACGCCGCTGGACAAGTCGATGTCATCTAGCGCCCAGCGCATCCCGGTGGGGCTGGAGGGCTGGAGCCGGATGGTCTCGTGGGTGCACTTCTGCACAAAGAGCCGGTCTTCGCGTACCCGGTGCTCGTCTTCAGGGTGGTCGGCTAGCCAGCCGAAGATGTTGTGCACCACCCGGTTGAAGGCGGTGGCCGAAGTGTGGGCTCCCGCCAGCATGTAGAAGGCGATCTCCCGCCGGATGGTCTCGTGGCTCAGCTCCAGTCGGTCTTGGTTGTGCATCAGCACCATCAACACGTCCTTGGGGAGGTCGTCGGGTTCGATCTCCCCGGCCTCAAGCTGATCCAGCACCGCCTGGCGCCGGTCCATCCCCGGGGTGAGGAACTCAGCATCGAACGCGTCTAGCGCGGCCTCAATCTCGACCACCTTGGCTTCCTTGTCGCCGGTGTAGTGGGCCAGGGTGGCCCCCTCAATGAACTTAGTTAGGTAGTTATAGAGCCGGAAGGTCTCCTCCGGCGTGCCCTGGGGCCGATCCACTCCGGCGGTGAACGCTGCCAAGTTCATCATCAGCTGGTGGCCGAGCTTGACCAACTCGGCCTTGCCCTCGGCCAAATAGGGAGCGAGCGTCGACTCGATGATGGGCGGGAACAGATCCTGCTCGTACAGCGTGAAGGTGTCCCGCCGGAAGAGGCGGTTCTCCAGGCGGCGTCGGTCCCGGTGCTCATCGCCGTGGAGATTCACCACCACATCGCACATGATCACCTCGCCCGCGTCGTACAGCGCCTGGCGAAGGTTCTTGTTCCGATAGCACTCCCGGGCATCAGCGAACGTGGTCACGGTGATTTCTGCCATCTCCGGTATCTTGCCATAACGGATTGTCTGTTAGGGTCCCGAACTTGTGTATGTCCGATCAGTGCACATCCAACCAAGTGGAGGGGAATCCATGTCAAAGCTCTTGAAGGTTCTGGCGCTGCTGTTTGCGGTTGCCCTGGTCGCCGCTGCATGCGGCAATGATGACGATGACGGCGGTGCCGCACCGGCACCGGCAGCTACCGAAGCGCCCGCCCCGGCGGCTACCGAAGCGCCTGCGCCCACGGCTACCGAAGCGCCTGCCCCTTCCCCGTCCGACGGCTGTGGTTGGGCAACTGACGGCGATGTCCGAGGCGTGGACAAGGAAAACGGCGTGATCACAATCGGCAGTTCTCAGCCGTTCACCGGCCGGGCTGCGGTCGCTGGTGAGGGTCTGATTGCGGGCATCATCATCGCGGTCGATGAGGTCAACGCCAATGGCGGAATCGACGGCTGCACCTTCGAGCTGGTTTGGGAAGACGACCGCTTTGAGATCGAGCAGATGGTCACCAACGTCCGCAAGATGATCGAGCAGGACAACGTGTGGGGCTTTGTGGGCACTGCGGGCTCGCAGGCCATCCCGTCCACTTACCCCGACATTGAGGCCGCCGGCACCCCGTTGTGGGGACCGGTTTCGCCTGCTGACCAGGACATCCAAGAGGTGTACCTCACCAACCCGACTCGCACCGAGCAGGGTCGCATCTGCATCGACCACTTCGCTGAGCAGGGTGCCACCAAGGTGGCGGCCATAGGCCAGGACAACGAGCTTGGCGAGGAGGCTTTCAACGCCATCGACATGCAGGCGCCGGTCCACGGCATGGAGATCGTGGCCAAAGAAGAGGTTGAGGTGCTTTCCGACGCGGTGGCTCCTGCGGTTCTTTCCGTGATCGACTCTGGTGCTGATGCGGTGCTCACCGCGCTAGATGGCACCCAGAACGGCTTGGTGCTCGACCAGTTCCATGAGGCTGGCTTCAATCCTCTGGTGTGCTCCGATCAGGGCTCGGCCGGTGCCGGTGGACAGACCACGGTTGGCTTGGCCAATCCCGAGGCGGCCGACGGCTACTTGGGCGCTCTTCAGGGTGCTCTGCCTGATTCCGACATGGAATTCGTGCAGCACTGGGCTGGTCTGTGGGAGGCCTACGAGGGCCCTGGTTCAGAGAGCCTGGCCCCCAACTTCAGCTTGCAGACCTATTCCATCGCTCGGGCGTTCTTCGAGCTATGGGACCGGCTGGACGGCGACTACTCCTACGAGAACTTCCACGCGACAGCCGAGGCAATGGTTGACGATCCCATCTTGATTCCAGCCATGCCGGTGCTGGCCTGCGGGCCGCTTCCCGGTGGCCACGGCTGCGCCTCTGGTGCGGGTATTTCTGAGTACGACGCCGACACCGAGACGTGGACTCAGGTTCGGGAATTCCTCCCGCCGGCGAGCTAATTCGTTAGTAGGTCTGGGACCGGTGATTGCCGGTCCCAGACCAACCATTTCTAGGAGCACAGCAGGTGGATCAACTCCTCCAGCAGATTGTGGCCGGTCTTGAAACCGGCTCAAGTTACGCTCTAATCGGTTTGGCCATCGTGGTCATCATGAAGTCCACCGATGTGCCCAACTTCGCCATGGCCGAGATGGGCCTGGTGGCCGCCTTCATGGCGTGGTTCTTGTCAGCCGACCCCGACAAGGGCGGTGTTGGATGGCCGTTCTGGCTGGCCATTGTCTTGGCATTGGCATTTGCTGCTGTATTTGGGGCAATTACTCAGTTCTTCTTGGTACGCCCCCTTACCGGTCTGTCCAATCAGCCTTTGGCGATATTCGCGGCCTTGGGCTTGGGCTGGCTTAGCGTTGATTTTCTACGAGGCGAAGGTCTGCCCACGTTCTTCGACTGGTTCCCGGTCACCGATGAGGGCTTTCCCCTTGGGGTATCGATCATCTTGGCCATCTTGACTGTGGGGCTCACCTATCTGATGATCCGGCATTGGGTAAAGCCTCTTACCAAGGTGGACCACTTCCCGCTGCTGCTGCTGACCATTGGGTTGAACTTTGCCCTCGGCTCTGTCATCGAGAACCTTTGGGGGTCTACTCCCAAGCGCTTCGATGCTCCCTGGTCAGGGGAGACTTTCGATCTTGGCGATACTCGGATTGGCTGGGATCAAGTGGTGACGATTGCCGTCGGCATTGCCATTGCCATTGGTATGGCCTTGTTCTTCTGGTCCAAGTGGGGAGTGAGGATGCGGGCCATTGCCGAGGACGGCGCAACCGCTCGTCTTTTGGGCATCAACGCGGGGATGGTGTCACTTATTGCCTGGGCCATCGGCACATTCGTTGCCGGAGCAGCAATGATCTTGAACACCAGCTCGACAGTGCTGGAGTTGGGTAGCGCCGAAGGGTTGATCCTCAAGGGCTTCATAGCCGCGGTGCTAGGTGGATTTACATCTCTCGGGGGCACATTCGCAGGTGGCTTGCTCATCGGGGTCGGCGAGGCTCTCGCCGGCGGCCAGATCAGCACAAGCTTGCAGCCCACCATTGCTCTCTTAGTGGTGGTCGTGGTTCTGCTTGTTGCCCCCGGCGGCTTCAGCAGAACGGCTCGGACGCGGGAGGTGTAGCAAGTGGCTGATCGTGTTGCTACCCCTCTTTATGCCCCGAGTAGCAGATTCCGCAGAGCTGTCCCGTCGTGGGCCACCTTCTTAGGGGTATTTGTCTTTCTCGCGTTACTGCCATGGCTGCCCATCTTGGGTTGGACCGACATCTTCGACAGCGGCAACGATTTTGGGAAAGGCAATCTGGCCTTTGTCTTCGCCTTCGCAATAGCTGCGGTGGGCTTCAACCTGCTGGTGGGCTATTCCGGGACCCTCGGCCTCGCCGTCGCTGGTCTTTTTGCACTAGGGGCATATGGAACGGCGGTACTCTCCGCCCCTAGCGAGGCCCGTGAGGCCCTGGCGGGCTATGACTGGCCGTTCTTTGTTGCACTACCGGTGGTATGCATTGCCGCAGCCATTATCGGAGTCTTGGTGGGATTCCCCGCCGCCCGGCTCAAGGGCTTCTTTTTGGCCATTGCCACCTTGGCGTTGGGTGAATTGATCGTCACCATCATCCGCCTGGACGAAAAGGTGTGGGACGGCCTCAAGACCAACGGTGGGACTGGCAAGCAGGTCCCGCAATTCCGAGTTCCCGGGCTTGGACGGGTCGACAGCTATTACATGCTGTCGTTGGGCGCTCTGTTCCTGATGATGGTGGCCTACGTCGTGCTCACCAATCGGAGACTGGGTCGAACCCTCAAGGCCGTGAGAGATATAGATATTGCTACCGGCCCCATCGGGATCTCTTCGACGTACTACAAGCTCGTGGCTTTTGGAATCTCGGCGTTCGCGGCTGCGTTGGCCGGCGCCATGTGGGCTCAGAACAGCTCCTTTGCCAACCCCTCAGCTTTCCGCACCCGGTTGTTGGTGTTCCTGCTCGTCGTTCTCATTGTGGGAGGGCTGAGCCACAAATGGGGTCCGCTCATTGGCGCGGTCTTCTTTGTTTTCCTGCGCCAGAAGTTGCAGGACACCCAAAAGCTGCTCTTTTTGATCTTGGGTATCACCCTCATTCTGGCTGTGCTTATTCTGCCCAACGGAATTGCCGCTCTGCCTGAGCGCATGCGCGAAAGCCGATGGGTCAAAGACCTCCATCGCAGGTTACAGAGCTTGGCAGGATCCGTGGGGTCGTCAATATGAGCGTCGTCGACACTGCCGCGCCGGGTTCCAGCCCTTCAGAATCTCTTGCTTCGCTGGCCATCGAGGATTTGCACGTGGCCTTTGGCGGGAACCGGGTTTTGCAAGGAGTAGACCTGCAATTCACTCCCGGGTTCAACGGGCTCATTGGCCCCAACGGAGCGGGTAAGACCACGGTGTTCAACGTGATCTCGGGTTACGTCCGCCGCAACGAAGGGTCGGTACTCCTTAATGGAGAGGACATTGCTCCATTGTCCCGAACTGGCCGGGTGAAGGCGGGGATCGGGCGTACCTTCCAGGCTCCTCGCTTAATCCTCGACGCCACGGTCATGGAGAACACCCTGCTGGGACGGCATCATCTGTTCCGCTGGGGACACCTGGCCGAGCTTCTTCTCTTGCCCCAGCAGCGTCGTGAAGAGACCGAAGCCCGACAGGTCTGCATGGACTTGCTCGACCGCTTCGGGCTGGCCGATGTGGCCCACGAAGAGGCCGGAGCGCTGTCGCTGGGTTCCCAGAAGTTGGTCGAGGTGGCCCGGGCCCTGGTAGCCGATCCCACCGTCGTGCTGCTCGACGAGCCCGCCGCTGGCTTGGGGGCTGACGACGTGACTGTGCTGCTGCGAGGGCTGCGCCAGATCCAAGTTGAGCGCAACCTGTGCGTGATCATCATCGAGCACGACTTGCAGTTGGTCACCAGCCTTTGCCCCAAGATCAGCGTGCTGCACTTCGGCGAGATCATCTCTGAGGGCAGCCCTGAGCATGTAACCACTGATCCGGTAGTCATCGAGGCCTATTTGGGCCACGGTTTTGAGGCCGAGGAGGACGGCGAGATTCACGAAGTGGAGAGTCCGCTGTCTGAGCACCACCACATCGACCACGTCGAAGAAGAGGGCGAGCTCACCGAGATGTGGACGGAAGACGATGACCCTCAGCAGGAGGAGTCGTCCTGATGCTGCTCGAGATCAACGAACTGGTGTCGGGCTACGGCCGCCTCGAGGTTCTGCACGGCGTCTCTCTGTCGGTGGAAGAAGGCGAGATCGTGTCGGTGCTGGGGGCCAACGGCGCGGGTAAGACCACCTTGCTGCGGGCCATCTCCGGGGTATTGGACACCTGGTCGGGGTCGGTAGTGCTCGACGGGGAGAATCTGGGCAGCCTGGCCATCGAGCGCCGGGCCATGCGAGGCCTCGGGCATCTGCCTGAGGGACGGGGCATCTTCCAGAACCTGTCGGTGAAAGAGAACCTGGAGCTTGGCTTGGGACTGCGTTCCGACGGTGCCGGCGCCATCCGCCGAGACCGGGATCGTTTGCTGGGCCTGCTGCCCGCGCTGGCTGAGAAGATCGGCGAACAGGCTTCCTCGCTGTCAGGTGGCCAGCAGCAGATGCTGGCCCTGGCCCGGGCGATGATCACCCGGCCCAAGTTGTTGATGATCGACGAGCTGTCGTTCGGCCTGGCCCCCAACCTGGTGGACCAGCTGTTTGAGCTGGTGGTGGACCTGCGTGACGAGGGCGGCACTACCTTCTTGTTGGTGGAGCAGAACGCCGGGGTGCTGGAGGTTTCCGATCGCACTTACGTGCTGCGCACCGGCAACAACGACATCAGCGGGCCGTCATCGGAGCTGCGGGCTTCCCACGACCTGGTCCGGTCGTATTTGGGCCACTAAGCGCTGATGCCGGGTCGGGTGCTGGTGACCGGCGGGGCATCGGGAATCGGAGCGGAGACCTGTCGAGTGCTGGCCGCCAGTGGCTGGGACGTGGTGGCTGCCGATGTCACTTCTGCCGCCAACGTGACCTTGCTGGACGTCACCGATGAAGCTGCCTGGGATGAGGTATTCGACGAGGTTGGCCAGTTGGCTGGGTTGGTGAACTGCGCTGGTATCCGCACTCGAAGCTCGATTGTCGAAACTGAGTTGGGTGATTTCGAGCGCCATCTGCGGGTCAACGTGGCTGGCACTTGGCTGGGCATCCGGGGATTCCTGCGTCGCCACCATCCCGGCGCGACAGGGGCCATCGTCAACGTGTCTTCGGTGAACGCCGAGATAGCGGTGCCCGATCAGGCCCACTACGTCGCCTCCAAAGGGGCGGTGTCGGCCCTCACCCGGGCCGCGGCGGTGGAGGCCGCACCGCTGGGAGTGCGGGTCAACGCGGTGGCACCGGGGCCGGTGCGCACCCCGATGACCGCGGAGCGGCTTGGCCATCCCGAGCAGGCAGCCTGGCTGGATGCCCGGGTGCCGATGGGCCGGGTCGCCGAACCCGCGGAGATTGCCGAGGTCATCTCGTTTCTGCTGAGCGAGAAGGCGTCTTATGTAACCGGCGAAGTTCTATTCACTGACGGAGGGTGGCGCGGCCATGCCTGATTCAACATCCAATTCACAGCATGATGCTCTTCAGGGGCTGGTGCCCCTGGAGGACTTCTACCACTTCGGAATCGTGGTGACCGATCTCGACGCCGCCATGGCCGAGTGGAGTGCCCTCCACGGGTTTGAGTGGGCCCCCATTCAGCACCGGGAGTTCATGGCGCGCCAGCCCAACGGGGTGGTGAAGGCCGATTTCCGGTTCACCTACTCCATCGATGGGCCACCCCACATCGAGTTCATCTCGGCCACGCCGGGCACGGTGTGGGATACATCAACCGCCGGTGGAGTCCACCATCTGGGCTATTGGAGCCACGACTTGGTGGCCGACGCCCAACGGCTGGCCGACGCCGGCTACGAGTGGCTGGCCTCCTACGAAGCCTCCGACGGTCGGCCGCTGGGCTTCACCTACCACTGGATGCCCACCACTGGGCTGCGGGTTGAGCTGGTGGACGCGGCCCGCCGCCAAGACTTCCTCAACTGGCTGGCCGGGGCCGAATTTCCCGCCGCCACCGACCGGTAGCTAACCCACCGCAGATAGCCTGAAAATGCGATGGAAACATTCGATGTAGTCGTCGTAGGAGGTGGCCCCGGAGGGTCGGCCGCCGCTTGGGTCGCCGCCCGAAGCGGCGCCTCGGTGGTGCTCTTGGAGGCCGACAAGCAACTCGGAGGCAACGCCGCCCGTTCCACCGGCTACCTGGCCTTCGCCGACTTCGATATGCAGGCCAGCAACGGGGCCGACGACAGCCCTGAGGACTTCCTGGCCGACATGCAGGCCGAGATCGACCGCCAAAAGCACCGCTATGGGCTGATATTCGACGCAGACCTGGCCCGGCGCTACGCCGAGGACTCAGCGACCACCTATAAGGAGCTCATCGAGTTGGGCTTCCGGTTCGACCGGTTCCTGCCCCGGCCGGTGCAGCACACCGTGGACCGAATGGTGAGCGTGGCCGACACGGCCATGTTCACCACCTGTTTCGAGTCTGCCTTGGCCGACGCCGGGGTGGATGTTCGCTATCGCAACCGGGCCGTGCGCTTGCTTCAAGAGGGTGACCGGGTTACCGGTGTCTCCACCGATACTGCTCGGCAATTCGACGCGGCCAACGGGGTCATCCTGGCCGCCGGGGGCTATCAGGCCAACCCCGACCTGCGCTCTCGTTTCCAGCCTGAAGACCAGGCGTCCACCCCCTATCTCGGCACCGAGCTCTGTCGGGGAGACGGTCACATCATGGGCTTGGCCGTAGGAGGCGACCTGATCAACATGACCATGATCCCCCCGCTAATCATGGTGGGCTCTGCCCTGGTGGAAGACTCCATCGCGGTCAATCAGCAAGGCCACCGCTTCCACGATGAGGCTGGCCCCTACGACGACCGGGTCGCCGCGCTGGAGGCCCAGCCAGGCCAACAGGCGTGGTACGTGTTCGACAACCGCATCGCCCAAGCCAAGGCCCAGCTAGTGGACGAGATGCCCGAGCAGGCCGTCTCCGGGGCAACCCCCGCTGAGCTGGCCGCGGCCATCGGCTGCGACCCCGACAGCTTGGCCCACACCCTCGACCGCTGGAACAAGACGGTGGTATCCGGCACCGATCGCGATCCCGAATTCGGCCGGGTGATCTTCGGCCACCCTCGAACCGGCATCGTCGAGCCGCCGCTGTGGGCCGCGCCCATGGTGGTGGGCATCAACTTCCCCGCGGGGGGCTTTCGGGTAAACGCCGACATGCAGGTGCTCGACGTGTTCGGCGATCCCATCGCTGGCCTCTACGCGGTGGGCGACTGCGTGGGCGGGGTCAGCCCCGCCATCGGCCTGGGCGGGGTCAAAATCACCGCCGCCCTAACCCTGGGTCGCATCGCCGGCCGAGTCGCGGCCAACGGCAGGCGCTGATCAAGCCAGCTTGCGATTGAGCGCGTGTTCCGCGGCGATCTGGCCGAAGCAGAACGCCTCGGAGAGGTTGGATCCGTCGCCGGGGTAGAGAACACCGGAGGCTTGGCCTAGTTCCCCTGCGCCGTAGAGACCGGGAATTGGGTCGCCGAAGGCGTCGAGGACGCGGCCGTGGCGGTCGCGGCGGGGGCCACCGGTGGTGTTGGATCCCCCAGGCCACAGGGCCACGCAGTAGTAGGGCGGCTTGGAGATGGGCACCATGGTGTCGGCTGGGCGCCCCAAGGAGTCGGGCTGGCCTTCGAGGCACGCCTGGTTGTAGTTGTCCACGGTGGTCTCCGCTTGCTTGGCCGATTCCTCGGTCATGCCGGCGGCCATGGCGGCCTCGGCGATGGTGTCACCGGGGGCGATCCAGCCCCGCTTGATCTCCGCAGAGTTGTCGTCGCTCCAGTCGTAGAGGCCCACGGCCACCGCACCGAAGTGGGTATATGTGAGGGGTCCGGCCCGCCGCCGGGACTCGTCGAAGAACCAGTAGCACGGCACCCGGGGGTGGGTGTTGGTGGCCGCGTCGTAGGCCAGCAGGTCGTAATAGAAGTCGTGGCGAAGCAGCGCTTGATTGTGCTCGTTGGCAAACCGGTTCCCGGCTCGGTCGCAGATCACATAGCCCGGCGGGTCGATGCCGATGATGAAGTTCAACGGGTGACCGTCGAGGTCGAAGTGGCCGATCGCCCGGCCGATCATCTGGTTCATGTGCCACATGGAGGCCCCAGCCCCGGCCGCCATTCGCACTCCGTCGCCGGTGTTGTTGGGGTTGCCGTAGAAGTGCACCGGATAGGTCCGCAGGTGGTCGCGCTTGAGGTCTTCGTCGAACTCATAGCCGCCGCAGGCCAGCACCACGCCGCATCGGGCACCCAGCGCAACGGTCTGACCGCTGCGGGTCGCGGCCAGACCGGTCACTTCACCGTCTGCGTCCTGGATCAGCCGAGAAGCGGCGGTGTCCCACTGGATGGGTATATTCCGCCGGGCCACCGCGGCGGCCAACCCCTCGAACAGCCGGGGGCCACCCCCGGCCGCCGCCGCCAGTCTTTCGGCCACCCCGCCGGGTTGCACGGCCACAATGGCCTCCGCTCCCTCGAAACCGGGATGCTCGGCCCCCGCTGAGGCCACCATGTCCAAGCCGCCGATGGCGTCCTCGAACCACTGCGGCAGGCCGACGGCCCGCTCGGCCCAGGCGTGGGACACGTCGATGGGCACCATGCCCGATGCGCAGACATCTAGATAGCGGGCCCCGGCATCCACGTCGGTAACCGTCATCACCATGCCGCCCGACATCCGGGTAGAGGGAGTGTGGCGGTGTTCGGGGTTTTTCTCTACCAGCACCACCGAGGCCCCGGCATCGCTGGCGGTGATGGCCGCAGCCGTGCCTGCGGCACCGAACCCAACCACCACCACGTCGTAGGTCTCGTCGAACATGGGACCTCTAGAAGTCTCCGCCGTCCAGGGTCACGGTCTGGCGCACGATCATTCCCTGGGTCACCTCGAATCGATCAATGCCCGAAGCACCGTCACCGGGACCGCCCACCAGCTTCCAGGCAACGGCCACCAGTCCGTCTTCCAGCCGGGGTTCGGCGAATTCCACCTGACCATTCCCCAACCGGTCGGGCACGGTGGCGAAGTAGCCGGCGATGGCGTCCCGACCCTGGTAGGTCACATCGCGCACCAGCACGGCATCGTCGGTGTAGTCGGCAGCCATGGCCTCGGGGTCGCCGGTATGGACCGCGTCCAGATGGTCTTGAACCGCGCTCAGGGGATCACGCATCAGTCACGCATTGGTGACGCCGAGGCTGAGCCCGCCGTCCACCGTCAGCACCGAGCCGGTGGCCCACTCGGCCCCGATCAGATACTCGAACGCCTCGGCGATCTCGGTGACTGTGCCAATACGCCCCAAGGCGTGGGCCGGCCCCAACCCTTCGAGCCGAGCCTTAGCCTCGTCGTCGCCCATTAGCCCCGCTCGCTGGTTGATCTCGGTGAACACCGCGCCCGGCCGCACGCATCCCACCCGCACGCCCTGAGGCCCCAACTCCGCGGCCAGCACCCCGGTGAGCGCCTCCAGCGCCCCTTTGGTGGCCGCGTAGGGAGCCACGCCGGGAAAGGCTCGTTGGGTGTGAACCGAACCCAAGAACAGTACGCACCCCTGGCGCTCCCGCAGATGGGGCAGCGCCTCGCCCACCAGCATCATCCCGGCCACCACGTTGGTGTGGAACACCTCGAGCAGGGCCTGCTCCTCCAGTTCGTCCACCGGGCCGCGATACATGTTGGCCGCGTTGCTGATCACAGCGTCTAAACCGCCGCCATGCTCAACGGCAGCCTCGATCATGGCGGTGCGGTCTTCAGCCACCGTCACGTCTCCGGCCACCGCCCGCCCCCCATCGCCCATCCGAGCGGCCACCTCTGCCACTCGATCTTGGCGGCGCCCAGTGATGGTCACCCGCGCCCCCCGGCTGGCCAGGTGCTCGGCCGCCCCGGCACCGATGCCCGAGCCACCCCCGGTGATCAAGATCGACATGCTGTCAATGGGCTTCATTGATCAGCCAACTTATAGGGGACCACTAGGGTTAAGCGATGGCTTACCGAGTGGAGATCGACCAGGACGAGTGCATGAGCTCGGGGCGGTGCGTGGCCGACTATCCCGCCGCCTTCGCCTTCGACGACGACGAACTGGCCACCGTCTTGCCCACCGTCGGCAACCTCACCGACCAACAACTCCTGCGAGCCGCCCGCAACTGCCCCTCCCGAGCCATAAGCGTCTACGACTCCAACGGCAACCTCTTGGAGTAACACGGGTTCTTGGCCCCGCCCGTCGGTGATGGTCCCGGCAAGCACCCACTAGGGTTGGCGCTCGTGACTAAATCGATGATTGTTACTGGGGCAGGACACGGGATTGGGGCGGAGATCGCCCGCCAGGCCTCGGCCGCGGGCTACCGGGTGGGCGTTTTGGACGTAAATGGCGGTGCCGCGGAAGAAACGGCCCAGTCGCTGCCCGATGCGGTGGCCCTTGTGGCCTCAAGCACCGACTCAGAGGCGATTGAGGCTGTGTTGGATACCTTCGGCACCCCGGATGCGCTGGTGAACAACGCGGGTATTGTGCGCTTCACCCCGCTGGTCGACCATTCAGAGGACGATTGGCGGGCGGTGGTAGATGTCAACCTCAACGGCCCGTTCGTATGCGGCCGAGCGGTGGCCCGTCGCCTGATCGCCGAGGGCCGCAGCGGGGCTATGGTCAACATCTCTTCCATCAACGGCATCGCCCCCGGACCCAATTCCGGCGCCTACAGCCCCACCAAGGCCGCCGTGATCCAGCTCACCCGGCAGATGGCCATCGAATGGGGTCCGGCCGGCATCCGGGTGAACTCAGTGGCCCCCGGCATAATCGACGACGGCATGTCTGCTCCAGTCTTGGCCGACCCCGAAGTCCGGTCCACCCGATCGGCCCGCACCCCCAGCCGGCGACTGGGCAGCGCCGACGACATCGCCAAAGCAGTGATGTGGCTGTGCTCAGCGGGTGCCGAATACGTCAACGGTCACAACCTGGTGGTGGACGGCGGCGTGGTTCACACCGTGCTGGCCGGAATGCCCCGCCCGGCATCGATCGACGGCATCGCCGAAGAAAGCTGATCGTCAGAATCTGATTCAAGGAGGCAATTCGAAATGGCAGAGACCACCCTCACCCGGTTCGATGATGTTCGTGACGCCTACCGGCAAAAGGGCCTCAAACAGGCGCTGTACGACGCCGCCGGGGTGATCATGGCCGACACGCTGCTCACCCTGTGGGGCGACGATCACCGCCGCCGCCGTCGCCTGGAGAACCGGCTCTTCCGGCGGCAGACGTTCGAGCACTACGAGCGCGACCTTCTTCCCCACGCGGTGGACGAGGTGCTCGATCCGGCGGAGGCCGAGGGCCGGGGCGACGTGGTTCCAATGGCCCGGCGCATCGTGGTCAACCTCACCGCCACCGCCGCGGGGGTCGACCGGACCGAGGGGACTCCGGCCGAGACCGATCGGCTGTTCTCCTACGCGGTCAAGTTCAGCGAAGGAGCCACCGCCGTACATAGCACCCGCGATCCCGAAGAGCTGAAGGCCGAGGTGGCCGAGGCCCTAGAGCGCTGGGACGAGGAGTTCTTTGCCCCGTCGTTGGATCGGCGCACCGAGCTATTCAGCCGGTTCGCAGCCGGCGATATCCCCGAGGACGACCTTCCCAAAGACGTGCTCACCGTGCTGGTCCGCAACCAAGACTCCCTGGACCTACCCCGCGACGTGGTCCGACGGGAGGTGGCCTTTTACATGCTGGCCGGGATGCACTCCACGGGGGCGGCCACCACTCACGCCGTGCACGGCGCGTTCGGCTGGTTCGACGACCATCCCGAGGATAGGGATCGCATGGTTGAGGATTCCGTGTTCCTCCAGGAGTGCGTCCACGAGTCCATGCGCCTGCACCCGGCCAGCCCGGTGGCCCGCCGGGAGGCGGTCGAGCCGGTCAAGCTGCGCGACGGCACCGAGATGGCGGTGGGCGACACCGTGGTGATGGACCTGTGGTCGGCCAATCGGGACACCGAGGTATTCGGGGCCGACGCTGACAGCTTCAACCCGCTCCGCTCGATTCGCGAGGACGTGCCCCGGTGGGGCCACACCTTCGGCGGGGGGCGCCACGCCTGCATCGGCATGGAGCTCGACGGCGGCGTGCCGGCCGACGAGAACACCGGGGCGCCCATCCTGTTGGGCACGGTGGCGCTGATTCTCCGCGGCCTGCTGGCCCGAGGCGCCCGACGCGACCCCGACAATCCCCCCCAGCAAGATCCCAACATCGCCCGGGTTTGGTGGGGTGAGTACCCCGTGGTGTTCTGATAGGCAGATCACTGATGGACGGGCCGACTGACGAGGTTGAAGACCGGAGTCTTCGCCCGCTGACCGGGGAATTCTGGGCCGCGGTCGACCGGGGGGAGTTGGTCCGCCCGGTGTGCGGGGATTGCGGCCGCAACTTCTTCGTCCCCCAGTTCGCCTGTCCGCAATGTCAGAGCACCAACTGGATCTATGTGCCCAGCAGCGGGCGGGGCCGGGTGTACAGCCACACCACCGTCCATCGGCCGCCGACCCCGGCGTTCGACGCCCCGTATGTGCTGGCCGACGTGGATATCGACGAAGGCTGGCACTTGCTGACGTGGATCGTGGACTGCGAGCCCGATCACGTGGCCATCGACATGGCGGTGACCGTGCGATTCGTGACCGGCCCCGACGGCCACCGGCTTCCCGCCTTCACCCCCGACGTGGTGGCCCGATGAACGTCGGGCTGTCCTTCGCCCGCAACGCGGCCCGCCATCCTGGCGACCCCGCCATCTTCGGAGAGAGGGAGCTGACCAACCGCCAACTTGACGAGCGCACCAACCGCATTGCCAACGCCCTGCTGGGTGCTCATGGCTTGGGCAAGGGCGACCGGGTGGCCCTGTTGGTGGCCAACCGCCCCGAGGTGGTGGAGGTGATGGGCGGCATCACCAAGGCCGGCGGCTGCTATGTGGGGCTCAACTTCCGGCTCGGCCCAGTAGAGCTGGAGCAGGTGTTCGATAACGCCGACCCAACCCTCGCCATCACCGACGCCGAGCACCGCGACCAGCTCGACGGGTTCGACCTGCCGGTCATCGACATCGACCGCGACCTCGACGACCTGGCCGACGCCGCCTCAGCCGCACCCCCCGACACCCTGCATGAAGTACGACCCGACGACGACTTCTGCATCGTGTACACCAGCGGCACCACCGGGCGGCCCAAAGGAGTTCACTTCGACCACGCCCGGGTGCTCCAGCACGCCACCGTGGCCTGTCTGGAATACGAGATCGACCGCCACAGTCGCTACCTCATCCAGATCCCTCACAACTCCAGCGTAAACATCACCATCCTCCCGTGCCTGCTCATCGGCGCGGCCCAGGGCTTCGTCGACAGTCGCAATTTCGAACCGGTGCGCTACGCCCACATTGTGGAGGACAAGGGGGTGAGTCACTCTTTTCTCGTGCCCACCCAGCTCATGCGCCTACTCGACCGCCTCGAGCGGGCCGACGACCACAAGCTGGGGTCTCTGCGCACGCTGGGCTACGGCTCGTCGCCCATATCCCCCGACCGCCTGGCCGAGTTGGTGGAGCGCTTCGGCCCGGTGTTCAACCAGCTCTACGGTATGGCCGAGATCGCCTCCATCGGTACCATCCTGCGCAAAGAAGACCATGTGCGGGGGTTGCAGGAGCGACCTGAACTGCTGTCCTCGTGCGGGCAGCCGTCGTATGCGGTGGATGTGCGGGTGGTGGACCCCGACGGCCAAGACGTGGCCGTGGGTGAGCGGGGCGAGGTCATCTTCGGCGGCCCCCATGTGATGAAGGGCTACTTCCGGGATCCAGAGCGCACTGATGATGCACTGCGGGACGGATGGATGCACAGCGGTGACGTGGCCGAGGTCGATGACGAGGGCTTCATCTACATCGTCGACCGGATGAAGAACCTCATCATCCGGGGCGGGCTTAACATCGCCCCCACCGAGATTGAGAACGTGTTGTACCGCCATCCCGCGGTGTTGGAGGCATCGGTGATCGGCGTGCCCGACCCCGAATGGGGCGAGGCGATTGTGGCGGTGGTGGCCCTCAAGCAGGGGGCGGCGGCCGATGGCCAGGAGCTGCGGCTGTGGTGCCGACAATCGGAGCTCACCTCCATCAAGATTCCCGAGCGGGTGGAGTTCACCGACTCGCTGCCCAAGAACGCGGTGGGAAAGATCGCCAAAGAAGAGCTTCGCTCCCGCTACTGGGGTGAGGGCAGGAAGGTATGAGCCGCTCCCGGTATTGGGGTGAGGGTCGTCGGGTGTGAAGGGCTCGCATCCGCTGCACCGGGTGGCCATTGTCGGGGTGGCGGCCACCGAAATGGCCCGCCAGCTCGACACCACCTCGGCTGAGATCTCCTTGCGAGCCGCACTGGCCGCGCTCGGCGACGCCGGGCTGACCTCCGCCGATGTCGATGGCGTGGCCGCCCGCTGGCCCGGACCGGGGGGCACGGTGTTCCAACCGGGCTCGGCCGACTGGGCCGAGGTGTTCGGCCGGCCGCTGCGCTGGGTGTGCGACACCTACCCCCAGGGCGTTCCCGGTGCCCTGGATGCCGCCGCTGCCATCGCCGCCGGGCTGTGCGAGACAGCGGTGGTGTTCGGCGGCCAGGCCGGGGTCATGGGCGGGGCCACCGTGGCCGACTACACCCGGCCCGACAACGAATTCATCGCCTGCTGGGGATCGCTCACCGCGGCCCAATTCGCCCTGGTGGCCCAGGTGTACCGCCACCGCTTCACTCCCGATCCCGAAAAGATGGCCGCCATAGCCGCCGCCATCCGCAACGCCGGCCACGCCAACCCCGCCGCGGTGATGACCGGGAGGGGCCCCTTCACCGCAGCCGATGTGCTGGCATCGCCGATGGTGGCTGAGCCATTCCGGCTCTTGGACCTGTGCCTGGCCACCGAGGGGGCTGCGGCCATAGTGCTCACCACCGCCGAGCTGGCTCGGGATCTCCCCCAGCCGCCGGTGGCCATTTTGGGCGGGGGATCGGAGTGGCACCGCCAGCAGTACGTGAACCCGCCTCGCTACGACGAGGTGTGGGGCTTGGGGGCCGACGCGGCCCGCCGGGCATTCGAGCTAGCCGAGTTGAGTCCCCAAGACGTGAACGTGTTCGAGCTCTACGACATCAACACCTACGAGGTGGTGCGCCAATTCGAGATGCTGGGGCTGTGCGGCGAAGGCGAGGGGGCCGACTACCTGGCCGACGCGGGCATCGGCATCGACGGCCGCCACCCGCTCAACACTGACGGCGGCCTGCTCAGCTACAGCCACATCGGCTGGGGCGGTCCCACCCTCAAGATCGTCGAGGCCGCGCGGCAACTCCGAGGCACCGCTGGCCCCGGCCAAGTGCCCGATACCGAGATCGCCTTGGTCACCGGCGCTGGTTCCGGCGCCCAGTACCACAACGTGATGATCCTGGGACGGGGCTAGGGCTTGGCCCAGTCGAGCTCCGTCTTCATGGCCTGCTCTCCCCGGCGGCCGATGGTGAGCAGGCGGTGGTCGTTGGAGCGGCCGTCCAGCCAGGCCCGAATGGACCGCATCGACGCGGTGAAGGAGCGGACCCGCTCGAAACGGGCGGCATAGGCCAGCCGCTCTTGGTCGATCGGGTGACCGTAGTCGGCCGAGTCTTCGATGGTGCACCAGCCGGAGAAGCGGTGGGTGAAGGCCACATCGCACATGGGGTCGCCCGCCCAGGCCCGCTCCCAGTCCAAGATGCCGCCCAGCTCTCCGGGCCCAGTCCAGCTCATGTTGGCGAACCGGAAGTCTCCGTGGCACCACACCGCGGTCTCGTCGCAGTCGGGCCGGTGCCCTCGCAGCCACGCCAACGCGGCCTCGAACTCGGGGTGGCGGTCGGGAGCGGCCCGTCGATAGACGGTCTCGGTCCGGTCGAGCTCGGCGTCGTAGGCCTCGGCCACCGTTTTCGGCGCGGCCAGGCTGTGCAGCTTTCCCAGTGCTTGGGCCGCCGCGGAGATGTACTGCGGTCGGCTCTCGGTCACTTCTGTGAGCCGCAGCACCCTTCCCGGCACTCGGGTGTGGACGCCGAACGGTCGGCCGATGGGGTTGAGAGCGTCGGCCTGCACCGCCAGCACTTGAGGGGCGGGAACGATTCCTTCCACCCGGCGCAGATTGGCCTCCTCCACTTGGGGGTCGTAGGGATCAAGCGTTCCCCCCAGAGGGGCCACTCGCACGATCACGTCGTCAACGCCCAGCGTCACCCAGGAAAACCCCCGGTCCAAGCGCTCGATTCGGGGCAGGGCATCTACTCCGTCGAACACTTCAGATACCGCTCGTCCCACCGCCGCGGGCGACAAGTCCACCAGTGGAGCGTACCGGGCTAGCCCACTGCCAAGGGTTGCCCAACCGTTGGGTTGGTTCTGCCGCCCGATAACGTCGCCCAAAGTGTCGGTTGGGGGAAACGCGTGAGCACTCGGTCGGGAGCTGGCCGGGGCCCGGCGGTGGTTGCGGCCAGCATGCTGGCACTGGGCGTCGGCTCCAGCCTGGGCTTTTTCCCCGGATATTTCGTCGCCGCGGTGCGCGAAGACCTCGGGATTTCCCGCGCCCGAGTCGGGCTGTTGGTGAGTCTGCACTTCGGTTGCACCGGCTTGGGATCGATCATCGGAGCTCGGATCACCGAGAAGGTTGGTACCCGTGCTGCGGTGATTGCCGATCAATTGATCGTGGCGGTGGCCGCATGGTCGGCCGCCCTCCTCGACAGCTACGCCGCGTTGATCGGGGCCGCGGTGTTTGCCGGATTCGGCTACTCCCTGACCAACGCGGCCACAAATGAAGCGGTGGCCGCCGCTGTGCCAGAAAGCCGCCGCACGCTGGCATTGTCGGCCAAGACGTCGGGAGTGCCGACGATGGCGCTGATAAGCGCAGTCTTGGTGCCCTGGGCTTCCGACCGCTGGAGTTGGAACCTCATCTTGATGATTGCCGGGACCATTGCCGTGGTCAGTGCGCTCAATGCCGCTGCGGTCATACCTGACATCCGCTCCTCCCGAACACGGGCGCAGCGCCAAGAATCGGTCCTTCCCCGTGGGTTCTGGTGGTTCGCGGTGTCTGCTTTCTTCTTGGTCGGCTCCTCGCAGCCGCTGTTTTCTTGGGCAGTGCCGTACTTTGACGAAGGGCTGGGCACCTCCAAACCAGTGGCGGGCGCTATCGCTGGAATAGCCGCTGGACTGGGCGCGGTCTGCATGTCGCTGACCGCGTTGCGGGCCGACTATCTCGGTCGAACCAAACGGGTGCCGCTCATTGTCGGGCTGTGCGTGGTGTTGACCGCGTCGATTCTCGTGACCATGAGCGGTCTGACGTTTGGCCTGGCTGTGGCCACCATCGGTCTGTTCGCCAGCTTCATCGTCCAGCTGGCGGCCATCGGCATCATGCACGCCGCGGTGGTAGATCGGGCTCCACAAGCCGTGGCCCGGGCCACCGGCGTCACCATGACCGGCTACTACATGGGTGCGCTGGCCACCCCGGTGAGCTTCGGCGCGCTGGTGGACTGGCTCGGCACCTATACCTGGGCCTGGTTGGTCATGGCCCTAGGCAGCGCCGCCGCGGCCGCCTGCTTTGCCCGCGCCAACCGGGTCGGTGAGATGCATTATTGATCTCAGCATGGGGCATCACGGCAGTAGGATTCTCCTGTGGCCGGAGAATGTGAAGTCCACCACGTGTGGAAACCCATCACCGATCTCGAGGACGATAGCGACGCCAGTACTGAAATCCCCCCGTTGTTGTCATTGTGGGAGGAGCAGCGAGAAGAGTTCTCAGATCGCCAAGTTCGCGATTTCAACGACCGACTAAACCGCGAATGGGCTATCGAAACCGGAATTATTGAGGGTATCTACAACATCGACCAGGGCACGACCCAGTTATTGATTGAGCGAGGGATTGATGCATCGTTGATTGTGCATGATGGGAACGGAAAGTCGCCCGAACTCATCGCAGGGATAGTGAGGGATCATCAAGATGCGGTTGAATGGCTATTCGAAATCGTCAAGCAGCAGAGGAATTTGTCAACTTCATTTGTCAAAGAATTGCATCATTTGATGACAAGAAAACAAGATGAAGTTGAAGGGATTGACCAATTTGGACGAGTGACCCGAATCAGGCTCGATCATGGCACTTACAAACAGAGTCCCAATAATCCGTTACGACCAGATGGCAAGGAGCATCAATACTGTCCTCCGGAACAAGTACCAGGACAGATGAATGAGCTAGTTCGACTCCATTTGGAACATACGGAAATGGATATAGCTCCTGATGTGTCAGCGGCATGGCTGCATCATAGATTCACTCAAATACATCCCTTCCAAGATGGTAACGGTCGCGTGGCGAGAGCCTTGGCCTCTCTTGTTCTAATAGGTGCTGGATGGTTTCCACTAGTGATTACGAGAAATAACAGGGGAAATTATATCGATGCATTGGAGTGTGCAGACGCTGGAGATATAGAGCCTTTGATTCGCTTGTTCGGAGTGATTCAGAAAGACTGGTTTCTCAAGGCACTTAGTATCTCAAAGGATGTCCAAAGAGACACAGAACGCCTTGAGCAGATGTTGGCATCAATTCATGATGATTTTTCTGTGCGCAATACGAGTGCCAGGGATGACCACGAGAAGGTAAAGAAACTAGTAGAAGGCCTTAACAAGACAGCACAGAATAAGTTTGAAGAGGTTCAAGATAGTTTGGAGTCTGGACCTGCTTTTGAATTCCCAGGTAGGCGGGTTTATTCCGATTGCGGACTTGATGATGTGGGTGACCGCCGTTCGTGGTACAGAAAACAAGTTGTCGACACTGCCAAACACTTCGATTACTGGGCTAACTCTGGTAGCTATCACTCGTGGGTCCGGCTTGTGCTCATCACTGAGACAGGTCGTTCCGAAATTCTTTTGTCTTTCCATGCGATCGGACGTGAGTTCCGTGGTGTGATAGGTGCCACCATGTGTTTTTTCCGCAAATCCGTGAGCGAAGATGACAATGGGCAAATCACCGAACTCCAACCTGTGTGCCAAGAAGTTTTCCAGTTGAACTACAAGGAAGAGGAAGCACAGGTCGTCAAGCGGTTCGAGCCCTGGTTGGAATCTGCTTTGCTTTTTGGTCTGAATCAGTGGCGACGCGGTGAATAGCTGTTGGCCCTATACGAACATGTCTTAGAGCCGATTGAGATCAATGGGCTGGAGATCAAGAACCGGGTGGTGCGCACCGCGCACGGTACCAACATCGGCCAGGGGCGGATCACCGACGAGCTGATCGCCTACCACGAGGCTCGGGCTGCCGGTGGCTGCGGGTTGACCATATTGGAGGCCGCGTCGGTTCATCCCACCGACATGGGCACGCTGTGGCTACACGAGGCTTCGGTGGTCGACGACTGCCGCCGGATGATGGATCGGTTGGTTCCCTACGGTATGGCGGTGTTCCAGCAGCTCGGACATCTTGGCTATGAGGGCGTGACCGCCGATGGCGGCCCCCCGTGGTCGGCGTCGGAGCTATCCGGCCCGAGCATTCGCCGTCCGGCCAAGGCCATGACTCAACATGACATAGAGGAGCTCACTGATGCCTTCGCCCAGGCAGCTCGGTGGAGCATTGAAGGCGGCCTCGACGGTGTGGAGGTCCACATCGCCCATGGCTACCTGCTCCAGCAGTTCATGTCGCCGGCCACCAACCAGCGCACCGACCACTACGGCGGCTCTTGGGAGAACCGCATCCGGCTGGCCCGCGAGATCGTCGGCGGGGTGCGAGGGGCCATTGGCTCTGATGTCGTGTTGGGGGTGCGGGTCGGATCAGAAGCAGTGGGCGCCGGGGGAGTGACCGAGCACGATTGTGCCGAGCTGGTGAAGGTGCTGGCCGATGACGGTCTCATTGACTACGTGAACCTCACCTATGGGAGCTGCTTGCGCCCCCACAAGATCATGGGTGGGATGCACGAACCTCCCGGATACGAGCTGGAGGCAGCCGCTCCGGTAGTGGCTGCGGTGGATTTGCCTGCCATAGTGACCGGCCGCTTCCGCACCCTGGCTGAGGCTGACAAGCTGATTGCCGACGGAGCGGCTGACATGGTGGGCCTCACCCGAGCCCACATCGCCGATCCCGACCTGGTGGCCAAGAGCGTCGGAGGGCGAGAAGCCGAGGTCCGCCCCTGCATCGCGGGCAACGATGGCTGCGTCGGCGGGCTCAACCGAGGCCGACTGTCGTGCGCGGTCAACCCCGCGGTGGGACGCGAGTCTGAACCGCCACCTTCACCAGGCTCGCAATCCCATCGGGTCGTCGTAGTGGGCGGGGGCCCCGGAGGAATGGAGGCAGCTCGACTCGCTGTAATGCGGGGCCATGAGGTCATTCTGTTCGAGGCCCAGGATCGTTTGGGCGGCGCAGTCCGACAGGCCCAACAGCTGCCCACTCGGGGCTTGCTGGGCGACATCTGCGACTGGCAAGAATGCGAACTGGCCCGTCTCGGTGTAGACGTGCGCCTCGGCTGTGCTGTTGATGCCGAGTCGATTCAAGCAGCCCAGCCTGAAATGGTCATCGCGGCCACCGGCGCAACCGGCGCTGAGGTCCCCGACATCAGTAACGTGTCTCAGGGGGCAACCGCGGTTGTAGACGACCGCTTTGGGGGCTACGAAGCCCTTGGCCTAGCCGAGTGGCTGGCTACCCAGGGGTTGGCGGTAACTCTCACCACCCCAGGCCGCCGAGTGGCCGCCAACGCCCTGCTCGACCTAGTAGTCCAGCCTGCCCTCGAGCGCCTTCAGGCCCTCAACGTAGAAATCCAAACCAAGGCAGACACTCCCCCCGACGCCGACCTCACCCTCACTGTGGCCAAACACCCCTACGACCCACTGTCTGCCGAACTCCTTGCCGCTGGCCTCAATGTCCAAGTCATTGGTGACGCCCGCCAACCCGGCACCATCCTCACCGTCATCGCCGACGCCCATGGAATTGATTTCGGCTAGAGCCCCTATTGGAAGGACACGAACACCGGGTTGGGGGTGAGTTCTAGTACTTGTTCGGGGGTGGCCATGATGGGGGCGTCTTCGTCGTAGAAGTTCTTCCAGCCCCAATGGAACTTGTCGGTGTCGGGCTCGTTGGTCAAGAAGTTCCAGGTGTTGTACTTCAAGTTCAGCGGACCTTGGCCGTCCATGTGGATCAGCACCGCCAGCTCGGGGGGAGTCTCAATGAGTTCGCGGTTGGTAATCATTGAGAAGCGGAATTGGTGGAGCACCAGCAGCTTCTGGGGCAGAGCCTCTTTGCGGACGATGCCGGCCAGCCATCTCACTACCTGGTTGATCTCGGCCGCGTCCACTGTGCCGATTTGTTCGAGGTGGACCTGGTGGGGCTTGAGCCTCCACTCAGGGTCGAGTGCCAGCCCGACGTGGGGAAGGCGGAGGAACTCCTCGTATGCCTTCGCCTGGCTCAAGAAGTCACTTCGTCCCGATTGCAGATCGAGAACCACGTACATGTTGTTGGCTGCCGCGGTCTCGACCCAGGGCCTGATCACATCCCGTGCGGTCATGGCCGAATAGTCCCCATCGCTGCCGGCACCAGCCGACGCCACGGTGGCGATTATCTCGAAAGTGGGCACCACCACTGCGCCGCCGGCGTCGTAGCCCTCGGCGATGGATCGGAGCCGCTCGACACCTTCATCGTGGCTCTGTTCACCCAGCACTCCAAGGCTCGATGTCGACGGATGGCCGTAGATGGCCACCAAGCGGCGATCAAGGCCTTCATCGAACATGAGCAGTCCGCCTCCGGGGATCTCATCGCCTCGGCGGATCGCCTCCAACTGCCAGAGCGCGTCCTCATCAAGGCCGGGGGCCAATTTCACCGTAGAGGCATTGAAAATCAACTCCCGTGTCTGCGGGGGGAGGGCTCGGAGGTCTCCGGTGGCCACGATCACCGTGTCGCCGATTCGGTATCCGTGGGCCGCCAGCGTTGCGGCCTGATCGTCGTCGGCCACCACCCACACACGCTCAGGCACCGCCGAGGGAGTCGAGGTCGCTGCCGGCCCGCCGGTTGCGGCGGGCACGACGTTGAGATTGGACAGGGAGTCGCGATAGCTCTCGAGATCGACTCTGGTGGATGCGAACTCAGGTCCGGACGCTGAAAAGGCCCCCCGAGTCGCGGCCGCTGCGACGCGGACAACGGGCGAAGTGGTATCAGGATTGCCCGCGAGATCGTCTTCGGCTGTGACGGACGCAATTGAACTCGTCGATGCCGAACCAACCGGCAGACACGACGCTGCGACTGCGGCTAGCGCAACAACACCAACGAGGCGCGCCAAACGGCAACCCGCCATGCGCTTGGAATTGGGGACTCGGAGAGCCTTTAGGCGACCCGATCCGGCGAGTTTGGGACGAGAATGAATTCGCACCACTGGCTCCTTGAGATTCCATCAGGTTTGGGCACCAAATCAGCGCCGTGTTTCCCTTGAAATCCGCGTGCCCTGGTCCGAATCCGACCTGTCGGATGAGAACCCCCTACAAAGCGGCGACCCACATGGTAGCTCAGCAACTCCCCGTTAAAGGATCATTCCCGCGCTTAGCGCCAAATGGACAGGAACTAGTTGCTGCGGAGTTGAGCTATTGCTGCTCGGCGGTGCCCAGGTAGGAGGCTTGGAGGTCGGGGTGGGCTAGGAGGTTTTGGGCGGTGTCGTCTAGGACGACGCGGCCGGTTTGGAGCACCCAGCCCCGGTCGGCGATGGATAGGGCCATGTTGGCGTTCTGCTCCACCATGAACACGGTCATTCCGGCTCGGTGTATCTGCTGGATCAGCTCGAAGTTCTGTTGCACCAGGGCGGGGGCCAAGCCCATGGAGGGCTCGTCCATCAGCAGCACCCTGGGGTTGGACATCAGGGCCCGGCCGATGGCCACCATCTGCTGTTCCCCGCCCGACAGCGTGCCCGCCTTCTGGTTGAGCCGCTCTTTGACTCGGGGGAACAGCTCGAACACCCGCTCCATGTCGGCCGCGATCTGATCGGAGTCTGTGCGCAGGTAGGCCCCGAGGTCGAGGTTCTCGCGCACGGTAAGGCGCTTGAACAGCCGGCGGTTCTCCGGCACCATGGTCACGCCGCGGGCCACCCGGTAGCTGGTGGGCTGGTCGTTTACCACCTCGCCGTCGAGCACCACCTCCCCGGAAGTGGGCTTGAGCATTCCGAGCAGGGTCTTGAGGGTGGTGGACTTTCCGCTGGCGTTGCCCCCGAGCAGGCACACCAGCTCGCCCTCGTATATCGCCAGATCCACATCGATGAGGGCGTGCACTGCGCCGTAGTGGGCGTTAACCGAGCGCATCTCCAGCAGCGGAGTAGCGGGGTGGTCCTCGCTGTTGGTGGCGGCCGCGTCCGGTTCGAGATGGGCTTCGCTCACGGGTCCCCGGCTCCCTTGCCCAGGTAGGCCTCGATCACTTGGGGGTCGTTGGCCACATCGGCGTAGTCGCCCTCGGCGATCTTCACGCCGTGGTCGAGCACCACCACCCGGTCGGACACCTCCCGCACCACTCCCATGTCGTGTTCGATCACCACGATGGCGAAGCCCCACTCGTCGCGCAGGCGGCCGATCAGGCCGGTGAGCTCGGCCGACTCCACCGGGTTCATCCCCGCCACCGGTTCGTCGAGCAGGATGAGCTTGGGCTGGGTGGCCATCGCCCGGGCGATTTCCAGGCGCCGCCGGTTGGCATAGGAAAGCGTGAAGGCAGGCTGGTCCATGCGGTATCCGACGAGCCTGGTGCCGAAGAACTCGAGAATTTTCTCGGCCCGCTGGCGGATCTCGGCTTCCTCTCGGCGGAAGGCCCTGGTGTAGAGCAGGGCGCCGAAGGCGTGCTGTTTGGTGCGGCAGTGCTGGGATACCATCACGTTCTCGAGCACTGACATGTTGGCGAACAGGCGCACGTTCTGGAATGTGCGGGCAATCCCGCTCGACGTCACCCGGTTGGGGTCGAGCCCCAGCAGGGATCTGCCCTCGAACACGATGTCGCCATCGGAGGATTCCACCGTGGCGGTGATGGCGTTGAACAATGTGGTCTTGCCGGCGCCGTTCGGCCCGATCACCGAGACGATTTCGCCTTCGTATATCTCGAGATCGAGATCGTCCAGGGCTTTTAGGCCCCCGAATTCCACACTGAGCCGCCGGGTCTCCAACAGCGGTTGACGGACGGCTGCGGCCGCGGGCCCAGTGGCAGCTTGCACGTCGGTCATGGCTGCACCGTGGGCTGCGGGTCGCCGCCTCCGCCGTCTTCGCCGTCAACCTGCCCTCTGAGCCAGGCGTCCTGGGCCATCTCAACTTGGTGCAGTTCGCGTGTGCGCCGCACGCTGGGTATCAGCCCCTCAGGCCGGGCCAGCATCATCCACACGAGCAGGGCGCCATAGATGAGCAGTTTGAATTCGGAGAACTCGGCCAAAAGACCCGGCTGCTTGGGACCTCCCAAGACGCCGATCAGCACTGCCGACCCCGCAATCACTCCGACGATGTTGCCCATGCCCCCGAAGATCACCACCACAAGGATGACGATCGACACCAGGATCAGAAAACTTGAAGGGAATACCGACCCGACTTTGGCCGCAAAAATGGCACCGCTAAACGATCCCAGAATCGCTCCGACCACAAAGGCGAGCAGTTTGACGTTCACGGTGTTGATCCCCATTGCCTCGGCCACGGTCTCGTCCTCGCGAACTGCCATCCAAGCCCGCCCCAGCCGGGAGCGCTCCAGCCGCCATGAGACGTATATGGCCAGCGCGCAGAAGGCCAGCACCAGGTAGAACACTCGGCGGGGGTCAGTGCCCGACACTTCTGTGAGGCCGAAGATGTTTGCTCCGGGGATCAAGGTGATGCCCTGGGCCCCGCCGAACCATCCCGACAGCCAGTCGGACTGGAACAGCAGGCGGATGATCTCGCCGAAACCCAGGGTGACGATAGCCAGATAGTCACCCCGCATCCGGATCACGGGGGCACCGATGAACAGCCCCACGAGGCCGGTGATTACCACGACGACGATGAGGGCGACGAGCCAGGGCATCTCGGGGGAGATCTTGGGAGAGGTTGCCGCAGTGAGCACCGCGGCGGAGTAGCTGCCGACGGCGAAGAAGGCCACGTAGCCCAAGTCGAGAATGCCAGCTAGCCCGACCACCACGTTCAGCCCGAGGGCCAAGAGCACGAACAGGCCGACGTTGGCCAGCAGCTCATTGGTGAGCTTTCCCGCGAACAGCGGCAACACGATCAGCACCGCGGCGGCAGCCAAGATGAGTCCGGCGTTGGCCCGGCTGCGCTTGGCGCCCTCCAGGTTGGCGAGGCGCGCTCGAGCCGTGCGAAATCGCCCGCGGCCCACCACGGCGAGCCCGCCCGAGACGGCGGCTAACACCAATGCGCCGGGCCAGGTAACCCCGCCCCGCTTGGCATAGAGGCGGTCGGTAAGCGCTTCGAGCCTCAAACCGTCGGCCAAGTCCACCATCAGAGACTCCAGAACTGCGGCGCCGATTACGGCGAGTACCATAGTTACAGTTGCCCGGCGGCTCCGGGGCCCGAGCAGCCGAAGCACCCCTCCCGAGGCTCCTGCTCCCGCGCCGATTGCCAGCCAGATCACCACCGCGAACCACGGGGCATTGCCAAAGGTCAAAGTGTCGAGGAGTATCGGACTCCAGTTCACCAGCGGATCCCGAAGGTCGAAGTTGGCCAGAAGCACCGCGAGCAGCGACAAGCCCCCGCCCGCGATCATTCCGCAGGCCAGACCGCCCACCACCTCATTGGGTCCTGCGGCGTGTTGGGTAACGCCCTCGAGCTTGGTCTGGTGACCCTGGCGGTAGCCGGCCGCGAACGGCAGGATCAGCAGTACGAGATAGCCCAGGCTAAGCACCGGCTTGACCATGGTCCGCCCGTCGAGCGCCACCGGCATGTTGGAAAGGGCGATGAAGACCTGGGCGAAGGCGGCAATCGATCCCATGCGAGCGATCCGCCGCCAGTCGTGGGCCAATGCCGGCCGCGGCGCAGCCAGCGGCGCCTCAAGTTGAGGTGAGCTGGTGGGAGGAAGTGTTGCGGTCATGTGCGATCCTCAGAAGGCAGGCGCTCGCCAAACAGCCCGTTGGGGCGCAGCAGCAATACACCTATGAGCACCGCGAAAGCAACCGCGTCCCGAAGCTGCGAGACTCCGCTCACTCCAAGCGGCTCAAGAATGAGCAGTGGCCCCACCGATTCGGCCACACCGATGGACAGCCCTCCGGTCATCGCGCCGCCGAGGTGGCCGATGCCGCCAACCACTGCCGCGCTGAAGGCCTTGATGCCGGGAAGGAAACCGGTTGTGTGGACAACGCTGCGGAACAAGATGCCCCACAGAATGCCGGCCATCCCCGCCATGGCGCCCCCGAGCGCGAACACCTTGACGATGGTGCGATTCACGTTGATGCCCATCAGCGCGGCGATCTCGGCGTCTTCAGCCACGGCTCGCATGGCCTTGCCGCTCTTGGTGCGCTCTACCACGTACCAAAGGCAGACCATCGAGGCCGCGGCCACGACTATTACCAGGATCTTGGCCCCTTCGATCTCGAGGAACGTGTGCTTGGACTTCACCCAGTCGGGCACGTCTGGGTACGCCTTGGCTGCGGGACCGAGTAGTACCAGCGACACGTTCTGGAGGAAGAAGGACACTCCGATCGAAGTAATGAGCGGTATGAGCCGGGGCGATCCCCGAAGTGGTCGGTAGGCGACTCGCTCCATGATCACCGCGGTCAGCGCGCACACGATCACCGACACGAATACGATGAGCACAAGCGAGCCTATGAAGTTGCTCTCCCACATGCCGGCGTCGGCCAGTTTGGTGGAGGTGATCATTCCGGTCATGGCGCCCACCATGAACACTTCGCCGTGGGCGAAGTTGATGAACCCGAGCACCCCGTAGACCATGGAGTAGCCCAAGGCGATCAGTCCGTACATGGCGCCTTGGGCCACCCCCGACACGATCAGTCCCTGGAATTGGGCCCTAGTGAGGCCGGTGGCGTCGGGATTGGCCCACCGGGCAAACGGATTGTTGGTGTCGATTTCTTGGGCAATGAACGCCAACAGGCCCACAGCGACCACCGTGAGCGCTGCCACCCGCATGACGGTGAGGAACCAGTCGACGCCAGTGCGGGGGGCTTTTCGGCGAAGTGCCTTTCCAATCATGGGACAGCCCCGATCAGCTAGCTAGCGGACGAACAGCAAAGCATGCCCAAGTGCAGTCCCTGGCTCGGGAATCACCGCGGGAACAGCGATCCCGCGCCAGGGCTGCATACGGGCGATCGGGCTCTACGGTTCGTAGGAGTAGATCACGTTGTTGAGGCTGGCTTCGATGTTTTCTTCGCCGCCGAGGTTCTGCACGACGGTGATCTTGGATGAGCCGCAGTCGCCGAAGGCGTCGCAGTTGATGGTGCCGATGATGCCGTTGAAGTTGCGCAGCCCGTAGAGGTAGTCGCGGACGCCTTGGCGGTCGATCATCAGCGTGTCGTCGTCGATCCAGGAGGCGGCGGCGATGGCGTCGAGCAGCAGTATGGTGGCGTCGTAGCCGTGGGCCCAGAACGCCGACGACGGCACTTCTCCGTAGCGCGACTCGTATTCGGCGGTGAAGTCGGCGGCGGTCTTGCCGGTGCTCTGATTGACGTTCTCGCCGAATCGCTGGTCCGGGCCGGAGAAGTACATCCCGGCGGTTTGGGGCAGCGGCAGGTAGTTGGCGTTCAAAAGGCCGTCTGCGGCCAGCAGCACCGTGTCCTCGAGCCCGGAGACTCCCGGGGCCTGGTCGGCGATGAAGTCGCCGGCCGGCTGGAAGATCGGGAAGAACAGCGCCTCGGGGCTGCCCGCGGCGATCTCGGTCAACACCGGCACCATGTCGGTGTCGTCTTTGTTGACCCCCGAGAATCCGGTCATCGTGCCGCCCTCGTCCTCGAATGCGTCGGAGAACGCCTGGGCCAGCCCCTGGGTGTAGGGGTCGCCGTCGTGGATCGCGGCGGCAGTGGTAAAGCCCAGCTCCCCGAACACGAACTTGGCCATGGCCGCGCCCTGGTACAAGTCATTGTGGGCGGTGCGGTAATAGCCCTTGACGTGGTTGGGACCCGCGGTGCCGGCCAAATCAGAAGTCAGCGCCGGAGACGTGTTGCCCCCCGAGATCATGACCATTCCCGCATTGGTGACCAGCGGGGCCGCGGCCACCGCCGCGCCAGAGCACGAAGTGCCCAGCACCCCGATCACCCGGTCGTCGGCCACGATGGTCTGAGCTGCGGCCTGGCCGCCGTCAGCACCGCAAAGATCATCGAGGCTCGCACCCAGATCGACATCGAAACCATGGATCGGCCCATAGTCGTCAGCCGCGATATACGCAGCCCGGTCGATCGGCAAACCGAAACCGGCCACATCGCCGGTAATCGCCTGTAAAGACCGGATCTGAATCGCTTCTCCAGCCTCGACTTCGACGATTCCAAGAGATCCATCACCCAGGGCATTGCCTCTGGGATCTGGCGCTGGCGCCGGAGCTTCTGTGGCTTCTGGCTCCTCCGCGGCCTCCGGTGCCTGAGTGGCTTCTGGGGCTTCTACGGTGTCTCCGTCGTCATCGTTTCCACAACTTGTTGCCAGTAGCGCGAATACCGCCAGCAAGGCGATGACAAGGGAAATGACACCGCGTCCTTTGCGAACTTTGGTGAGATGGCCGTACCAATTCATTGAGAATCCCTCCTAGGCACATGTACATATCCTTGGGTTGACAGCGTAGCGTGCCAACTGACATGAGAATAGGGGTTGTTGACGAAGCCGAGACGGATTACGTCTGGCTAACCGGCCACCAGTTCTGGACCGACGTCGTCGAAGCGCCGCCGGCCCACTAAGGCCAGGGTGCGGTCGATGTCGGTGCGGTAGATGTCGAGCATCCGAGCCACTCCGGCTTCGCCGTCAACGGCCAATCCCCAGAACCAGCTTCGTCCGCCCATGGTCGCCTGCGCTCCCAGGGCTCGAGCCTTCACCACGTCCGCGCCTCGCTGGCAACCGCCGTCAACCAGCACCTCAGCTTGGTCGCCAACTGCCTCGGCAATCCGGGGAAGCATGTCGAAGGTTCCCGGCACCGAATCGAGTTGGCGTCCGCCGTGGTTGGACACGATCACCCCGTCGGCCCCCCAGCGCACGGCGGCCTCGGCATCGGCCACCGTGATCACTCCCTTGACCAGCAGCGGGCCGTCCCACTCCCGCCGCAGCCACGCCACGTCGTCCCAGGTTCGGGACGGATCGGCCAGTTCTCGGTCGACATAGGCCCCGATGGCGCTGGCGTCGTCGCCGATGCCCAGCTCCACCAAGCTGCCGAAAGTTATGTCCGGGCCCGTCACCAACTGGCGCAGCCACCGCAGGCGCCGGGCGGTGTCCAGTGCGCTGTTCCACTGGATGCGAGGAGGCAGCGACATGCCATTGCGCAAGTCGCGCTCCCGCTTGCCCACAACCGGCACGTCCACTGTTAGCACCAGAGCCTCATAGCCGGCGTCTCGGGCCCGGTGTACCAGGGAGCGAACCACCTCTGGGCTCTTCCACAGATAGAGCTGGAACCACCGCCGGCCCTCGGGGGCTGCGGCCGCGATGTCTTCCAGCGAGTAGCCCGACCCAGTGCTCACTGCGAACACGGTGCCCGCGGCGGCGGCGGCTCGGGCCGCGGCCAGCTCGCCCTCGCGGTGGACCAGCGTGGCCAGCCCGGCGGGGGCCAGCAGGAACGGCAACGACACCGGGCGGCCCAGCACGGTGGTGGACACCTCTCGCTCGGCTACGTCCACCAGAAAGCTGGGGGCCAGTTCCACCTTGTCGATGGCGGCCCGGTTGGCGGCGATGGTCAGCTCACCCTCCGCGCCCCCCTCTACGAAGTCGAACACCATTTTGGGCAGCCGCCGGCGGGCGGCCTCCCGCATATCGGCGTAGGTGTGCCACCGGTTGGCGCCTTTGGGGGCTCGGGCCAGCATCCGGGTCAGGTCTCGCAGTCTCATCGCTTTGTCATCCCCCGGGCATGGACGCGATCAATAGCCGGGTGACGGCCCGCAGAGTTGGCACCTCAAGCCCGTGGCCATCGGCAATCTCCACCAAGTCGGCGAAAACCGCTTGGACCTCGAACGGCCGCCCTCGGTCGATGCTCTGCAATATGGACACCCTTACCTGGGTTTCTCCGGCTGCTTCCATACGCTGGCCCACGGCTCGGAGTCTCTGGTGAGCCTCTGCCCGGCTCTCTCGGGTGAGCGCCTGGATCTGGAACGGGCCGTGGCCGTCGATCAGCCCCACTCCCTCTGCCGCGGCGATGGAAGCCCCTTCGCAGGCCAAGTCGTAGAAGACGTCACGGGTCTCGGGCAGGAGGAAGATGCGGTGGTACACCAGCCGGGTCAGCCCCACCACTCCCATGGCCGCCGCGGCCAGCACCCCCTTGGACCACAGTGCGGGGGCGATGTCGTCTTGAACCTCTAGCTTGCGCTCTGGAAGGGCCGCGGCGATGGCCGCCGCCGTGCCCGGCGCGGTGGTGGTGAGGTCGCCTAGCAGGGTGGGGCCGTCAAATGAGTGGGAGGCGTGGCCGGGTTGGCCCAGGGTGCCGCCCACCAGCGACACGCAGCCCACCGCGGCAGAACCGAACCGGTCCACCATTGGCTCTGCTTGGCGCACGCCGTTCTGAACCGAGAAGGCAGCTTGGGCGGTTCCTCGGTAGTTGCCCAGCAGTTCGGCGTTGTCGAACGCCTTACTGGCCAACAAGACAATGTCGCAGTCTCCGGCTTCGGCCGGGTCGGATATGGCCCGCACCGCCACGGGCGGCTGATCGTCAATGCGCAGCCCTCCCCGATTCACCGCCTCGGCGTGGGTCGGACGGGCCACCAGGGTGACCTCGGCGCCGGCCTGGGTGAACCATGCCCCGTACACCGATCCCAGCGCTCCGGCGCCGAGCACTACGACCGTCGTCATTGATTCAGGGCGGGGGGTTGGCGGCAAACACGCAGGGCGTCGGTTTCACAATGGCGCTGTCCCATTGATGCCGTACTCTAGGGGCCATGAGTACTTCTGAAGCTGTCGGCGGCGGGGCCAACGAGATCGTGAATGAGATCGTGCTGGCCTGTAGGGCCCTCACCGCCCGGGGGTGCGACACCGGCATCGGGGGCCACGTGAGCGTTCGGGCCACCGGCGAGGACGCCTTCTGGATCAACGCCTTCGACCGGACCCTGGGCGAGGTCACCGTCGACGATGTGATGAAGCTGGACTACGACGGCAACCTGCTGGAGGGCAACCGTGAAGTGAGCTTGGGGTTCGAGTTCCACGCCGGGGTGTACCAGCACCGCAACGACGTGAGCGCCATCGTCCACAGCCACGGACGGTGGATCACCGCGCTGGCCTCATTGGCCCGACCGCTGAAGATGCGCCACAACTTGTGCTGCATCTTCCACGACGACCAGGTGCTCAGCCCCGACGACCGCTTCGAGTCCATCGGCCCGGCCATCGAGACCAACCACACCGTGATCATCCCGTGGCACGGGGCCATAACCGTGGGTGCCACTCTGGCCCGGGCCGCCGCCCTTCACGCCACCCTGGAAGACCAAGCCCAGCTCGATGTGACCCTTGAGCCCACCGACGCCCCCGAGATACCCGAGCACCTGAGGCTGGGGCTGAAGAAGCTGGTGGACGACCAGGCCGGCTACTTAGAGCAGACCTGGACCCTCATGCGCCGCCAAGGCCAGCGCCATCTCGACGCCCACCCCACCGGCTAGGGGCATCTAGGCCAGATCAGCCATAGAGGCCAGGTCGTAAGGCTGGCTTGTGAGCCAATGCTCCCAGCCGTCGGTGCCGAAGAGTTCGTACTCGTCGGTGCGGACGTGAAAAGTGTCGGGCTCGATCACCTCCACCTCGGCGCCGCCCGGCGCATTGGGGTGAAAGGCGCAGAACACCAAGCCGTCGCCCGAAACCTTGTCGCTCAGGCCGCTGAGCATCGCCTGGTAGTCGGCTGGCTGGTGCGGCGGGCGGGAGAAATCGGTCTCCAGCACTAGGTCGAACACCGGCATCCCCGCGGCCCGGGCATCGGCTGCGGCCGACCCGATGGCCTCATCGGCGGCCTGCGACTCAGTGGAGGTGGCCACATGGCGGCGGGGGCCGTAGGCGGTCAGCGAGTTCGTGATGAGCACGGGCACCCCGTAGTCGATTCCCACCGCCACATAGCGATGGCACCACTCCGGGGCCAGCGCCGATCCCATGTGGGCGTCGAGGTGGGTCACGTTGATCCCCGCGGCCAACGCCCGATCGATCTGGGCCCGCCATTCCTGCTCCACCGCATCGGGATGGGCGAAGCGGCGCACCGAGGCGACATCCCGCCACAGGTAGCCGTGCTCGTCGACCAGCCCCGACGATGGGCCCTCCGAAGTGACCGGACCCCACCGGTAGTGCGACTTCTCGGCGTTGAGCGTGAGGTGGACACCGCAGTCGAGGGCGTTGTCGCGGGCAGCAATCTCGGCGATCTCGGTGAACCACGGGCACGGCACCATCACCGATCCAGAGGTGATCGTGCCGAGATGCGACAGTTCCACGAAGGCTCGATTGGCACCGTGGCACATCCCCACGTCATCGGCGTGGATCACCAGATGAACCATCACTTGAACCCTACTTCTCGTACCATCTGCCCCGTGACCCTGAGTCATTTCCCACCCACCGCCGACCCAGCCGAGGTAAGCGATCACCTGCGCCGCTTCGGGTATGCCATCGTCGACGATGTGGCCGATGCGGCCGCCATGGACCAGCTGGAAGCCGAGGCGCTGCCCTACATCGAGGCATCCGACGCGGGACGCGACGAGTACGACGGACGCTTCACTCGCCGAACCGGTGCTCTGGTGGCCCGCTGTCCAACCGCTCGCCAGTTGGTCATGGATCCGTTCGTGGTCGACACGGTGAGCAATTTCCTCGGCCATGTGAGCGCGGTGCAGCTCCACCTCACCCAGATCATCTCGGTGGAGCCGGGGGAGACCCGCCAGAAGCTGCACCGAGACGAAATGGCCTTCGACTTTTTCCCTTTCGACGCCGACTACCACGTGCAGTGCAACACCATGTGGGCACTCACCGACTTCACCGCCGAAAACGGCGCTACCCACATTCTGGCCAGCACTTCAGGCATCGGCGACGACGAAGCCATTCGGATGCCCGATGCCCAGGCCGAAATGCGTCGAGGCAGCGTGCTCTTCTACGAGGGCAAAGTGCTGCACGGGGCCGGGGCCAATACCAGCAGCCGCGTGCGCCGGGGGGTAAACATCACCTACGCCGTGGGTTGGGTGCGCCAAGAGGAGAACCAGTATCTGGCCTGCCCACCGGACATCGCTCGCACCCTCGATGACGATTTGCTGAGAATGATGGGCTACACCCAGGGTGCCTTCGCCCTTGGCTATGTCGGCGACCAAACCGATCCGTTGGCCGCGCTGCGGGGCGGCACCGCCAAGGCCAAGACCATCGGCACGGTGGCTGAATTCAACGAGAGTGCCCGCGAGTTCGTCACCGACATCGACGACCTGGGCCACTAGTCGCAACTCACCGGCAATCGGCTACCGTGCCGACATGGCTCTGATCACCGACCCGTTCCACGCCGGCATTGTCGTCGCCGACATCGAGGAGGCTATGGCTGAGACATCGGCCGCCACCGGGGTGACGTGGCACTCCTTGCAGTCGCTCGACCTCGATTTGCTGGTGGACGGCGAGGTGGTTTCCACCAGCGTGCGCTTCTCCTACACGGTGGAAGGCCCGGTGCAGCTCGAGTTGGCCGAAGGCCCCAAGGGATCGTTCTGGGACGCCGACCTCTACGAGGGGCTCAACCACCTCGGCTATTGGACCGACGACCTCCACGCCGACATCGAGACGCTGATGGCCGGGGGCTGCGAGCTGGCCTACGGCGGGGCCAGCGCCGACGGCGGCATAGAGGGGTTTGCCTTTTTGGTTCCACCCAGCACGGGACAGAGGATCGAGCTGATCGATGTGGCTATGCGGCCTGCGTTCGACCGCTGGTTCGCAGGCGGTGAATTCGGCTGATGGCTTTCCGGGGGCTTAGGCCATGACCACTACGCTTGACAACGTGACCGTCCCCGCCGCGTTCGATCAGATTCCGGTGGTGGATCTCGGCCCGCTGTCGGGATCGCTCGACCAGCGCAGAGAATTGGCCGAGGAGCTGTGCCGGATCTGCCACGAGGTGGGCTTCCTGCTGGTAGTGAACCACGGGGTGTCCGACGACCTGAGCGACAACATCTTCGCCATGTTGCGGAAGTTCTTCGCCTTCTCCGATGAGCAGAAGGCCCTGATCGACAAGCGGCGCTCCCGCCATTTCCGGGGCTGGGAACCGGAGGGCGCCGAGTACACCAACAACCGACCCGACATCCGAGAGCAGATCGACTGGTGGACCGAGTGGCCCGCCTATCCCAAAGACGTCGAGCCCTACTATCTGCGCCTGCTGGGCCCCAACCAGTGGCTGCCCGACGACATCTTGCCCGGACATCGAGAGCTCACCAATCAGTGGTTCGACGAACTGGGGGGCTTGGCCAACCGCCTCTTGGGAGCACTCTCGCTGGGGCTGGGACTGGCCGAGGACCACTTGGAGCAGTTCTTCGGAGCCCAAACCATGTCGCTGGCCAAGTTCATCCACTATCCCCCCACCCCCGAAGGCGAAGCCGGGGTTAATGCCCATCGCGACACCGGGTTCTTGACCGTTTTGGATCACGGTCCCACCGCGGGGTTGCAAGTGCAGAACCAGGAAGGGGAGTGGATCGACGTCCCCTCCATAGAGGGGTCGTACGTCATCAACCTGGGCGAGACTCTCCAAGCCATGACCGGCAACTACCTAGTGGCCACCGCCCACCAGGTGATCACCACCAATGAGCGCTACTCAGCCGGCTATTTCCACGGCCCGTCGCTGGACGCGTGTCTGTCGCCGCTGCTCCTGCATGAGCGTTTCGCCGCCGCCGTGGCCGCCAGCCCCCACCACAACTCCGCCGGGTTCATGGCCAGCATTGCCGAGACCACCGCCGGCGTGGCCGAGATGTCCAGCTCCTACCGCCCCTCCACCTACGGCGAGCAGCTCTGGAACTACTTCTCCCGCAGCTACCCCGAAAACGTCGCCACCCACTACGGCTGAGGAAAGGGGAATTCGCAAAGGGTACGGCCCGGAGCGGGGTTGGGCTTCGCTCCGGGCCGTGGGGGGGGGGGGGGGTTGGTGGTCGGGACCGGCGTCGATCCGGTGACCTTCCGCTTTTCAGGCGGACGCTCTGCCAACTGAGCTACCCGACCATGTTCTGTTGTGCGGTCCCGACGGGATTTGAACCCGCGACCTCCGGCTTGACAGGCCGGCGTGCACTCCAAACTGCACCACGGGACCTTGTTGTCGCTGCCCCGGAGGGCAGTGTTGTTGCTGCCCCGGCGGGGCAGATCAGTCGCCGCCCGTAATGAAACGAAACGCCGAACCTTGTACCCCCAACGGGATTCGAACCCGTGTTACCGCCTTGAAAGGGCGGCGTCCTAGGCCGCTGGACGATGGGGGCTCTTGTCCCGCAAGGGCTGGCTTACGTTAGCAGCCCGGCATATCGGAACCGCATCGAAAAAGAGATACCATGGCCCCTACAAGGTCCCGTTTGCCGGGCCAGAGGAGGCAAGAGCGTGGAGAACGAAGTATGGCGCTGGCTTTGGACTGGCGCTGCTCTGGTCTTCGGGCTGGCCGAGGTATTCACCGCAGGGTTCTTCCTACTCCCATTCGCCATCGGGGCTGCCGCCGCCGCCGTGCTGGGATGGCTGGATGTCCACATCCTCTGGCAGTGGCTGGCCTTCTTCGTGGCCACCGCTGTCAGCTTCGTCTACCTGCGCCGCTTCGTCCGCCGCCTAGACGACAAGGACCAGCCCCGAGTGGGGGCCTACCGGCTCATCGATGCCCGAGGCATGGTTATCGAGCGGGTGGATGAAGACGCCGAGACCGGCATGGTCCGGATCGGGGGCGAGCAGTGGCGGGCCGTCGCCGCCGAGCCCCTTGAGCCCGACACCAAAGTAATGGTCACCGAAGTCCGAGGCACCCGTCTGGTGGTCGTCCCCGTTCCGCTAGACCACCCGACCGAGAACATTGAAAGCTAGGTAGCAGCCATGGAAGCAGTGATCGCCCTATTCGTCATCCTCGCGCTGGCGCTCATCCTCATCGCCGCGCTGGGTATTCGCATTGTCCGCCCGTTTGAGAGGGGCCTCATCGAGATGCTGGGCCGCTACCAGCGGACGGTGGACTCCGGCCTGCGCTGGATCCTGCCGTTCGTGCAGCGGCTGAGCAAGGTCGACATGCGGGAGCGGGTCATCGACGTTCCCCCCCAAGAGGTCATCACCAAGGACAACGTGGTTGTCACGGTGGACGCGGTGATCTTCTTCGAGGCAACCGACCCGGTGAAGCTCAAGTACAACGTGGGCAACTTCCAATTGGCCGTAACCAAGCTGGCCCAAACCAACCTGCGTAACGTGATCGGCGACCTCGACCTCGACGCCGCCCTCACCTCCAGAGAGCTGATCAACGGAAAGCTGCGCCAGATCCTCGACGACGCCACCGACAAGTGGGGGACCCGGGTGGTCCGAGTGGAGATCCAGCGCATCGAGCCGCCCCCCGACGTCACCGAGGCCATGCACCGCCAGATGAAAGCCGAGCGGGACCGCCGGGCCAACGTCACCGAAGCCGAGGGCTTCAAACGCTCGGCCATCCTGCGTTCCGAAGGTTTGAAGGAGAGCCAGATCCTGGAAGCCGAGGGCGAGGCCGGGGCGCTCATACGGGTGGCCGATGGCGAGCGCTACCGGCTCGAGACGGTTGCCGAGGGCGAGGCCAACGCCATTGAGCGGGTGTTCGCCGCCATCCATACCGGCGACCCCACCCCCGACCTCATCGCCATCCGCTATCTAGAGGCATTGGAGGCTGTAGCCGACGGCCAAGCCACCAAGATCTTCCTGCCCCTCGACACCAGCGGCCTCACCAATGCGGTGGCCTCCCTCTCCGAGATCGCCCGAGCAGGCCAAGGAGAACCGGCCTCCCGACCAGCTGAAGCTGAAGAAGGCGAATAGTTAGAGTTCGGAGGCCGAGACTTCCACAAAGTGCTCTAGCAGCCAGCCCAGATACCAGTAGGCCGATCGGGCCACCGATTCGGGGGTGTCTTCCCCATCTTCATCGGAGTCGAAGTCGTCTTCCTCACTGATCTCTAGGCGGGTGCCCAGCACCAGCCGGATGTCGTTGACCGCCCCTATCCATGCGGCCAGCTGTTCTTCATTGAGGGCAGTCGCCTCGGCCAAGTCAGCCACCATGTCCAGACGGGCCAGCCGTTTCGACACCAGCTCGTCTCGCACCATCTCCTTGTATTCGGCCTCGGCCTCGGGGTCGTCGGGCCGCGCGGTGGGGAATAGCCGGGTCAGCATCTCGTCGTTGGGATCGTCGGCCAGCACCGCCCGCAGTTCGGGAACGATGGTGGCGATCAGCGCTTGCTCATCCTCCCGAAGATTCAGGCTGTATGTCCCGTCTCCGTTGGGCTCCACCGGCCGTCTAGGTGCCATCAGCTATTTCCCGCCCGGTCGTGAGCCCATGGTTTGCGCAATTGTCCTCCTCAGCCCATTCCGGTCAGCTGTCATGCTCCATGGTGGCCCACAGTCCGTGCTCGTGGAGGCGGAATACGTCCATCTCCGCCTTCTCCCGGGGACCGTCAGACACCACGGCTCGGCCCTTGTAGTGGACGTCGAGCATGAGTTGTGTGGCCTTCTCCTTGCTGTATCCGAACAGCTTTTGTAAGACGAAGGTCACATACGACATCAGGTTGATGGGATCGTTCCACACGATCCCCTTCCACGGCCGGTCGGGCCGCACATCGGTGTCACCGGTGGGCTGCTTCACCTCCGACGGGGCGACCTCGACGGGAGCAGGGGGCGACATGCCGGCAGGGGCGACCTCGACGGGAGCAGGGGGCGTCATGCCGACACGGCCTGTTCGACGTTGGCCTCGGCCGGCACGAGCGGGCCCCTCACGTTGAGCCAGAAGAACACGGTGACAACCCACAGTAGGGCGGCGCCGGCAATATGAGCGCCCACCAGCAGAACCGGCACGCCGGTGAAGTACTGCACGTACCCGATTAGCCCCTGGGCCAGGGCCACCCCCAGCACGGTCCGCCCCCACTTCTGGACCTGGTCGGGGGCGCGTCGGTGCCACAACCACCACACCATTCCGGCTAACACCACCAGCAGGGCCACCACCGTGGACCCGTGGATCTGCGCCACGTCTCTCACCGCCACATCGATCCGCTCGGCGTCCTCGTCACCGCCATGGGGCCCGGCGCCGGTGACGATGGTTCCGGTCACAATCACCACCGAGGTGAGCACCACCACTGCATTCCCCACCCAATGAGGGCGGGCCCTCGGCTTGCTCTGGTCCCCGCTTTCGTCGGAGGCCCGCCACAGCAGCACCACCGCATTCCACAGCAGCACCATCGACAGCAGGAAGTGTCCGATTACCAGAACCGGAGGCAGCTCGTACAGCACAACCAGGCCGCCCAGCACGATTTGGGCTAGCACTCCGACTACGAGTCCCCAAGACAGCCACACCAGATCAGCCCGCCGCGGCACCCGCCAATGGGAACCCAGCACGGCGGCGATGACTATGGCCGACACCAGACCGGTAATGAGCCGGTTGATGAACTCGATCATGGCGTGGGTCTCCAGCGGCGCCACCAACTGATCGTTCTCGCAGGCCGGCCAGTCGGAACACCCCAGCCCTGAGCCGGTGAGCCGAACCGCGCCCCCGCTCACAATGATCAATGCCAGAAGGGCCAGCGCCCCAACGGTGATCTTGCGGTAGGTGGCGGGGGAAACCCGGGGTTGGATCACGTCTGAATTGTACGGGTCACCTATGACAGACGGTCACCCCAAGCAGGTGTTTCGCGGGGCTATTGCCACAGCATCTGCACACTGTCGATACCTTGGCCTGCTCAGCGCTGAAACCGTACTCTGGACGAGTCATGGGTCTTACCCGCTTGTCTCCTCGCAGCCGCACGCGCGTTGCCGAACCGCCCACAAGCTCAGGGACCAGCCCTGTCCGCCCGTCGCCCCGCAGCCGCAGTCGCGCCGTGAGGGCATACATCGCGCTCACCAAACCCCGCATTATCGAGTTGCTGCTGGTTACCACGGTGCCCACCATGGTGGTGGCCGACCGGGGCATCCCCTCGGTATGGCTCATGGTGGCCACCGTTATCGGGGGCACGCTAGCCGCCGGTGGGGCCAACGCCATCAACATGTACGTCGACCGCGACATCGACCGGCTGATGGAGCGCACCAAGAACCGCCCCCTGGTGACGGGCGAAGTCGCCCCCGGACGAGCGCTGGTATTCGCCATCGTTTTGGAAGCCCTGGCCTTCGCCTGGCTTTGGGGATTCGTGAACCTGCTGAGCGCGGCGCTGGCCGTGTCGGCCACCGCGTTCTACGTATTCGTGTACACGCTGTGGCTCAAGCGCACCTCAACCCGCAACATCATCATTGGCGGGGCCGCCGGTGCGGTGCCGGTACTGGTGGGCTGGTCGGCGGTGACCAATAGCCTCGGATGGGCGCCGCTGGTTTTGTTCGGCCTCATCTTCTACTGGACGCCTCCCCACTTCTGGGCCCTGGCCATCCGCTACCGGGACGACTATCAGGCGGCCAATGTGCCCATGCTTCCGGCCGTGGCCAGCACCCGCACAACCGCCGTGCGTATCATCGGCTACACCGTGGTGCTCTGGGGGCTGTCAATGCTGTTCAGCGCGGTGGGCGAGATGGGTCTGGTGTACACGGTGAGCGCCATAGTCTTGGGCGCCGTCTTCCTGTTCTTCGCCGTACAGGTGCTGCGCACCCAGGCCATCGCGTCGGCGATGCGCTTGTTCTCCTACTCCATTACCTACATCACGCTGCTGTTTGGAGCGATGGTGGTCGACCAGGTGGTCCGCACCGGTGTCTGACGGGGAAATGGCGATGCGACTGGTACCGGTACTAGACAAAAAACCCGATTCAAGCTGCTTGTTCGGCAATGCTGTCTGATGCGAGAAACGGCAAGGGCGATGTGTAAAGTTCCGAGCCACACCCGCCTTAGTGGAGCACGATGACCCTCACCGAGACGAGGCCTGAAACCGACGCGGTCGCGGCAGGCGACGACTCCGGGCCGACGGCCCAGTCATCGCCCGACCAATGGACCCCGCCCACCGGTTTGGCCCGAATCCTGAGCACTGGCGATCACCAGACCATCGGCCAAATGTATGTGGCCTTCGCCCTGCTCCTTTCCGGGCTGGCCCTCGCCCTCGGGATGCTGATCGGCATCGAGCAGGCCGACATCGACGGGGGCTTCGGAGTCTTCGCCAACTCCAACGAACTCTTCCAGGTGTTCGGCCTGTACCGGACCACATTGATCCTGTGCGGGTTGGTGCCGTTGTTCCTGGGCCTGGCCACTGTGGTGATACCCCGCCAGCTTGGCGCCTCCTCGGTCGCCTTCCCCCGGGCGGCGGCCGCTGGCTTCTGGACATGGCTGGTGGGCGCCATCACCCACATTGCGGCCACCTTCTCCTACGGCGGCCTGGGCTCGTTCCAAGCCGGAGCCGCCCGCGAGCAGTCAGTCGAGCTCACCGTGCTATCGCTGGGCGTAATCGGGCTCGGCTTGCTGGCCAGCGCTGGCGTGATCTTCGCCACCATTGTCACCCAGCGCCCGGCGGGTATGGACCTGCTCCAGGTGCCTGCCTTCTCCTGGTCGATGCTGGTGGCCACCGGGGTGTGGCTGTTCTCCCTGCCGGTGCTGCTGGCCAACCTGGTTATCTCCTGGGTAGACATGCGGGGGGCCGACGTCGTGGCCTTCGGCGGTGGAGATGCCCCATTCGAGCAGGTTGCCTGGGCATTTGACGCTCCCCAGGTTTATGCCTGGACGGTCCCGATGCTCGGCATCGTGGCCGAGGTGTTCACTGCCGCCCACCGCAACCGCCCCAAGATGTTCGAGCCAATGGCCTTCCTCGTGGGCGTCTTCGGGTTCTTCGCCTTCGGCGCCTGGGCGCAAAGCTTCTTCGACAGCGCCGACCCTTCGACCAGCGACGCTCACATCGTCACCAACGAGTTCTTGTTCACGGCCTTCGGCTTGGCCATCGCCCTGGTGGTGGTGGCCTACGGCGGTTGGCTGGCATTCAACGCCGCTTCCGCCGGGCAGCGCCCGCAGATCTCCCCGCAGTTTGCCCTGGTCACCATCTCAGGGGCTTTGCTGACTGCGGCGGTCCTCGCTGGCGTGCTTAGGGTGGCCGAGCCCGCACTGGGCGTGCTGCGGGAGTTCGACGACGACGTGTGGCGGGGATTCTTCGACGCCATGGCCGATCTGGAGGGCTCCAGCCTGGTCACCGGGATGATGAACCTCGCGGTGCTGGGCGGGTTGCTGGCCGCAGTGGCCGGCCTCTTCCACTGGGCGCCGCGAGTGCTGGGCAGTCCCCTCAATGCTCCATTGGGATACCTGTCGGTGCTGCCATTGGCCGGGGGCTCGATCTTGATCGGGCTCACCGATGTGCTGGGTGGTTTCTTCGACCAGCCGGCTCGGCCCTACCAAACCAGTGGCATTGCCGATATCGACTCTCTCGGCTTCGTAGAGGCCCTCAATGTGATCGGGTTGATCGGCTACATCGCCGTTGTGGGCGGCTTGGTGCTGGTGGCTTTGAACGTCGCTCGCAGCCTGACTGGGGTGCCTATGGCCGAGTCCGACCATGGGGAGGAGGCCTAATGGCCGATATCCCCGTTGGCACGCCCTTGGCCGCTCCACAGGCCCGTCAGCGCACCTTGCTGGTGGGCACCGTGTTTGGCACCGCGGCCGCGCTTATGTACTTCGCCGCCCTGTTCGGCGTGTACCTCCGGGAGCGGTCTGATGCCTTGGCCGATGGCGGAAGCTGGATCCCGTCTGGCACCAACATCCAACTCGCCCAGCCCACGGTGGCGGCGTGGACCTTGCTCATGTCGGTGGTCACCATGCAGTGGGCGGTGTACTCCATCGCCCGGGACGACCGCGGCCACGCAATTTTGGCTACCACCTTGACCACGCTGTTCGGATTCTCCGTGGTCATCACCACCTCGTTCCAGTACACCCAGATGGGCTTGGTGGCCGACGACTCGATCGCCGCGGTATTGATTTACACCATCTCGGCGTCGCACCTAGCCATGATCGCCATTGGCCTGGTGTTCTTGCTCCTCATGGCCTTTCGAGCGCTGGGCGGCCAGTACAGCAGCCGCCAGACCGACGGGTTCGTGGCTGCGTCCATCTTCTGGTACGCCGTTGTATTCGTCTATGTCGTCATCTGGACGGCAATCTTCGTGCTGAAGTAGGCCCCTGGTGTTCGTCGTCGGATTCACATTCCATCACCCAGGCCAGGGAGGGCAATAGTGTTCACCCCTGGCTTCCGCTTGTTCTTCGGCTTCTTCGTTGCCGCAGTGGGCGCGGCTGCCGTCTATGGCGTGGCCAGCGGCAGTGCGGGGGAAACCGAGTACTTCGCGGTGCTCAACGTGGAGACCTGGGTGGGCGTGCTCAGCCTGGGCTACAAGGGCGGCATCGGCGACCACGTGGGCTATGCGGTGCTCATGGGCTTCGCGGTGCTGTCGGCGCTGGTGGCCGTGTTCCTGGTGGCCTTCCGGGACGCCGACGCCGAGTCGGTGGGCGAGTTGATGGACGACGGCCAGACTCCCGAGACCCAGGCCGACCTGGAGGCTAACTACTGGCCGGCAGTGGCCGCCTTCGGGGTGGGGGCGATGATTGTGGGGCTGGTAACCCACGCCACCATTTTCGTGATCGGGCTGGTGATCTTAGGAGCAGCGATTTTCGAGTGGATGCTCACCTCGTGGGCCGACCGGGCCACCGCCGACCCGGTGGTCAACCGCAACCTTCGCAACCGCATCATGCGCCCGATTGAGTATCCGGTGACCGCCGCGCTCGGAGTGGCGGTACTGGTGCTGGCCCTTTCCCGGGTGCTGTTGACGGTCTCCGAGTTCAGCGCCGTGATTGTGGCCGGTGTGGTGGCCGCCGTGATCTTCTTCATCGCAATCACGTTCGCAGTCGTCCCCAAGATCAGCCGGTCGGTGATCGCTGGCACGGTGGCCGTGATATGTGTCGGCGTATTGGTGGCCGGGGTTATTACCGCGGCAATGGGTTCACGCGACTTCCACCACGAGGTGCCGGCGACCGAGCACGGAGAGCCCGTCGGCGATCATGGAGAGGCCGAGTGATGGCCGTAATGTCACCCCTGGGCGGTGCCCGATGAGCCGTCGTCTCAGAGCACTTGTCTGGCTGTCGAGCCTGCTGATTATCGCGGGCACCATCGCCCTGATCGTGGTGGGCATCGTGGTCACCGACGACCACCCGCTCTCCACCCTGTCGCCGGTAGGCCGCCAAGGCCGCGATATCGCCCGGCTCATCAACCCCATCTTCATCGTGGCCGGCGTGGTGTTCTTCCTGGTCCAGGGGGCGGTGTTGGCGCTGTGGTGGCGTTACCGGGTGGGCGGTTCCGAAACTGGCGACGGCGAGCACGGCTACTACGAAGACGACGAGTTCCCCGACCAGATCCACGGCAACGACCGCCTCGAGATTGCCTGGACCATCGTGCCGACCATTCTGCTGGCGGTCATCTCGGTGTTCACCCTGGTGGGCCTCTTCGCCCTCGACGACGTAAAGGCTTCCGAAGAAGACATGGTGGTCACCGTGATCGGCCAGCAGTGGTGGTGGGAGTACCAATACCACCTGGACGGCGACACAACGACCCCGCCCGACATTGTGACCGCCAACGAACTGGTCATCCCCGCAGGGGTGGATGTGGCTTTGGACATCAAATCCCGAGATGTGATCCACTCCTTCTGGATCCCCAAGCTGAACGGCAAGAGAGACGCGGTGCCCGGCCGTAGCCACGATTGGGTGATCCAAGCCGACAATCCCGGTCGCTATCGGGGGCAATGCACTGAGTTCTGCGGCTTGTCGCACGGCTACATGAAGATGGTGGCCATAGCCCTGACCCCCTCGGAATTCGCCCAGTGGAGAGACAACCAGCTGACGTCGGCGGACCTCCCCACCGAGGGCACGGCCGCCGCCGCAGGCTGGGACACCTTCAGTCAGCAGTGCGCCAGCTGCCACGTGATCAATGGGGTTACTTCGCCAGCCAATCGGGGCGGTGACCCTGATGCACCGACCGACGGCTGGGACATCTACGGCGAGTTCAATGGAGAAAGCGCCGGTGCCTACCTGGAGACCGACACCCTGGTGGCCGGTGCCGCCCCCAACCTGACCCACCTGATGACCCGGGGTACGTTCGCCGGATCGATATTCGACCTCTATCTTGGCGCCGGCGACCACATCCCGTATCTGGACCTGCCCACCTCGGGGGTACTCAACCGGGGCGACCTCGAGGCCTGGATCTCCAACGCCCCCGAGCGCAAGCCGGCTGACGCCGACGGCCTTCGGGGCATGCCCGCCCGTACCGGTTTGAGCCCCAACGACATCGACAATGTCGTTGCCTTCCTATCCACCCTCGACTGATTTCGAATGAGCCGATGACTATCACCGAACGGACGATCACCGCTCCTGAGGAGACGCTGGCGCTGCCGGCAGGGCCGACCATTGCCCACCGCCCCCTCGGCGCGTTTACCCGTCCCCAAGGCAGCGAGGGCTGGACGAGTTGGCTGTTCACCGTCGACCACAAGCGCATCGGCATCATGTACGGCGCGGCGGCGATGTTCTTCTTCCTGGTGGGCGGGGCCGAAGCCCTGTTCATCCGCCTCCAGTTGGCCACGCCCAACGGCTCGGTGATCGGCGCCGGCACTTACAACGGCGTGTTCACCATGCACGGCGTGACCATGGTGTTCCTAGTGATCATGCCCATGGCCGCGGCCTTCGCCAACTACTTGCTCCCCCTGCAAATCGGGGCCCGGGACGTGGCCTTCCCCCGCCTCAACGCCTTCAGCTTCTGGTGCTTCTTGGCTGGCGGCCTGCTGCTCGTGTCGTCGATTTTCATCGGCGGCTGGTTCCAGAACGCCCCCGACGGCGGCTGGTTCAACTATGCCCCCAACAGCGGTCTCCCCTTCTCACCGTCTAAGGGGATCGACTTCTACGCGGTCGGCTTGCAGATAACCGGTGTCGCGTCGTTGGTCAGCTCCATCAACCTGATCGTCACCGTATTGAACATGCGTACCAAAGGCATGAGCTTCTTCAGGATGCCCGTGCTCACCTGGATGCTGCTCATCACCCAGTTCCTGCTGCTGTTCGCCATTCCGGTGATCACCGTGGCCCTGTTCCTGTTGATGTTCGACCGGTTGTGGGACGCCAACTTCTTCAACGTGGCCGCCGGGGCTGATCCGCTGCTGTGGCAGCACTTGTTCTGGATATTCGGCCACCCCGAGGTGTACATCCTGATCCTGCCCGCCTTCGGGATCGTGTCGGAGATCATCCCCACCTTCTCCCGCAAGCCCCTGTTCGGCTACCACTTCATGGTCGCCTCCGGCATCGCCATCGGGTTCATGGGCTGGGGAGTGTGGGCTCACCACATGTTCACCTCCGGCATTGGGCCGCTGGCGGTGGCCGCGTTCTCGGTGTCCACCATGTTCATCGCCGTGCCCACGGGTGTGAAGATCCTCAACTGGCTGGCCACCATGTACCGCGGTCGATTGAGATTTACCACCCCCATGCTCTATGCCGTGGGCGTGGTGTCGATGTTCACCATCGGCGGGTTGTCGGGGGTGACTCACGCCATCGCGCCGTCCGACACTCAGCAGACCGACACCTACTACATCGTGGCCCACTTTCACTATGTGATCTTTGGCGGGGCGCTTCTCGGCCTGTTCGGCGGCTTCTACTTCTGGTGGCCCAAGGCGTTCGGGTACAAGCTCAGCGAGGGGTGGGGCAAGGCCAGCTTCTGGGTGATGCTCATCGGCTTCAACTTCACCTTCGGCCCCATGCACATACTCGGCTTGCAGGGCATGTCTAGGCGCATAGCCACCTACCGGGCCGACGAGGGTTTCGCACTGTGGAACATGGTGGCCACCATCGGGTCGTTCGTGATCGCCGTCGGCGTGGCCATGTTCTTGTGGAACGTGTACACCAGTACCCGGAAGTGGCAGCGGGCCGGCCGCCCCGACGTGGGTCCCGATCCGTGGGACGCCCGCGGTCTGGAGTGGATGACCGCATCACCGGTGCCCGAGCACAACTTCGACTCGGAGATCGAGGTGGAGCGCCTCGACGAATTCTGGCACCGCAAGTACGGAGTCGACGAGAACCACCGGGTGGTGAAAACCGCCACGGCCGAAGAAGTCGCCCACGACGGCAGCAACACCAAAGTGCACTTGCCGTCACCGTCGTACTGGCCCATCGTGTTGGGCGGGGGCATCCTGCTGGTGGGCTACGGCCTCATATACAACCTGTGGCTGGCCGCCGCCGGGCTTGTACTTCTGGTGGGGGCCATCTACGGATGGATCCTGGAGCCAGCCGACGATCCCGACGCCGCTGGCCACCACGACGATCACCACGATGACGGCGATGGCCACGGCGACCCCGCCGGCAACGGCGGACCGGACGGCAACGGTGAGTCCGCATCGGCCGCCGCGCCGGCTGATACCGAGGAGGGGGCGACCGTTGGCTGACACCATGACTGCCGAAACCACGGCCACTGAGGCTGCTGCCCACGACGGCGAACACCACACCAGCACCGGCATCTCCAACGAGAAGCTGGCTATGTGGGTGTTCCTGGGCTCGGAGTGCTTGCTGTTCGGCGGGCTTATCTCCACCTACATGTTCAACAAGGGCCGCATCGGCCCCAACGACATCGGCCCCAACGACGTGTTCGACATCCCGTTCACGTCGGTCAGCTCGTTCGTTCTGCTGATGAGCTCGCTGACCATGGTGTTCGCGGTGTCGTCCATCGCCCGGGGCGACCTCCGGGGCAACCGCATCTGGCTGGCCACCACCGCCGCGCTGGGGGCCACCTTCGTGGCCGGTCAGGTGTACGAGTTCACCGCGTTCTACAGCGAGGGCCTCGGCTTCACCACCAACCTGTTCGGCTCCGCCTTCTACGCCCTAACCGGTTTCCACGGCGCCCACGTCACCATCGGCATCATCATGTTGATGTCGTTGTACGTGATGTCGATGCGGGGCAACCTCGGGCCCGAACGGTCCGAAACCGTGGAGATAATCGGTCTGTACTGGCACTTCGTCGACGTAGTCTGGATCGTGATCTTCACGATCGTGTACCTCTTCCCGCAGTAGGAAACAAAATGGCCACCGTCACTCCCGACTCTCCCGACACGGCCCACGCTCCCGACGAGCACGCCCACCCCTCAAACTGGCTTTATGTCAAGGTGGCCATCGCCCTCGGGCTGCTCACCGCGTTCGAGGTGTTCACCTATTTCGAGTCGCTGCACGGGTGGGGAGACACCGCCATCATCATCATGCTGGTGCTGATGATGGTGGTTAAGTTCTTCTTGGTGGTGGCCTTCTTCATGCACCTGAAGTTCGATGCTCCCGTCTTCTGGCGCCTATTCGTGTTCGGGCTGATTCTGGCCATGGCGGTGTACATGGTCATGTTGACTGCATTTCGGTTCTGGTAGACGGCCGATGGCCTTCGCCGCCGACACCGACATTTGGCGGTACCAGCCCCACGCCGAGGTGTGGATCATTCTCCTGGCCGCGATAGCCATGGCCTGGTACGCGGCCCGGGTCATCGCCCCCAAAGCCACTCCGATCGGTGAAGCCCCGTTTGCCCGCTACCACAAGCTGGCCTTCGTCGGGGCCATGGTGCTGCTGTGGGTGGCCAGCGACTGGCCGATGCACGACATCTCCGAGGAGTACCTGTACTCGGTGCACATGATCCAGCACCTGCTCATCACCTTTGTGGTGCCCCCGCTGCTGTGGGCGGCCATTCCCGAGTGGCTGGCCCGGCTATTCCTCAGCGGAGACGGCAGCGTCGGCGTCTGGGTTCGGCGCCTAGCCCGGCCGGTAGTCGCCGGGGTTCTGTTCAACTTCATGGTGGCGGTCAGCCACATCCCCTGGGTGGTCAACAATTCGGTGGAAAGCGGCGCCCTGCACTACTTAGTGCACCTGCTGCTGTTCGGCTCCGCCATGGTGATGTGGCTGCCGGTGTGCGGCCCGATCCCCGAGCTGCGAATGGGCGCGCCCGGCAAGATGATCTACCTGTTCTTGATGTCGGTGGTGCCCACCGTGCCCGGTGCTTTCTTGACCTTCGCCCAAGGCGCGGTCTACAGCGTCTACGACCACGACGTCCGCCTATGGGGCATAGGTGTTCGGGCTGACCAGCAAGCGGCCGGGCTCATCATGAAGCTGGTGGGCGGCATGTATCTGTGGATGTGGATCGGGGTGCTGTTCTTCCGCTGGGCTGGTGTCCAGCAGCGGGCCAACACCCAGATGCGGGTGGTAACCACGGTCCCATCGGGCCCCATCGCCACCGATACCCGGGTGCCGACCACCTCGGGTTCCAACGGCTCCAACTCCACCAACGGTTCTCGATGATCGATCTGCGCCTGGTGCGCGCCGACTACGACGCGGTGCGGGCTGCGTTGGCTCGCCGAGGGATCGACCTGTCCGAACTGGAGCAGGTTGCCGGGCTGGATGAGCGCCACCGCAACCTCACCACCGAGCGGGATGCCTTGCGCCATGAGGTCAAGGAGATCTCCCAGCAGGTCGGGAAGCTGAAGCGCGACGGGCGCGACCAAGAGGCCGAAGGCGCCGCGGCCCAGAGCCGCGAGCGGGGGGAACGGGCAAAGGCTATGGCCGCCGAGGCCGACGCGGTGGCTGCCGAGATCCACGAACTGCTGTTGCACATCCCCAACCTGCCCTCGCCCGACGCGCCCGACGGGGCCGATGAGACCGACAATCCGGTGCTGCGGGTGGAGAACTTCGATCCCGATTCCTACGGGGAGCACCAGCGGGTGCCCCACTGGGAGTTTGCGGTGGAGGCCGGCTGGCTGGACATGGAGCGGGCGGCCAAGCTGTCGGGTTCGATGTTCGCCATGCTCAGGGGCGCCGGGGCGTCGCTGGCCCGGGCCATGGTCCAATTCGGGCTGAACCGCAACGCCGACCTTTACGAAGAAATCCGCCCGCCCACCCTGGTCCACAGCCAGGTGATGGTGAGCACCGGGCAGCTACCCAAGTTCGCCGACGACGCCTATTTCTTGGAGCGAGACGACCTGTGGGCCATCCCCACCGCTGAGGTGCCGCTCACCTCGTTGGCCTCCGGCGAGATTCTCGATGAGGCCGATCTGCCCATGCGGATGATGGCCCACACCTCCTGCTATCGCCGAGAGGCTGGTGCCGCGGGCCGCGACACCCGGGGACTGTTGCGGGTGCACGAGTTCGACAAGGTGGAGATCTTGGCCTACGCCACCCCCGAGCAGGCCCCGGCAATCCACGAAGAGATCCTGGAGCGGGCCTCCGCCGCCATCGCCGAGTTGGGCTTGGCCTACCGCATAGTGGACATCAGCACCGGAGACCTGGGCCAGTCCCACCACCGGTCGTGGGACGTGGAGGTTTACGCCCCCGGCGCCGACCAATGGCTGGAGGTGTCGTCGTGCTCCTGGTACACCGACTACCAGGCCCGCCGGGCCAACCTCCGCTACCGGCCCACCGATGGGAAGGGCACCCGCATCCTCCACACCCTCAACGGCTCTGCCCTCGCCGTCCCCCGAGTATGGGCCGCCATAGTGGAGACCTACCGCCAACCCGACGGCTCCGTGGTCGTCCCCGAGGTGCTACGCCCCTATCTAGGCCGCGACACGCTCTGATTCAAGGCTGCTAGCCCGAGATTGCCAGGCCGCCAGCGGCGGCGGCGAGGCCGAGGGCGAGGCTGACGGCGAGGTAGGCGGCGGCCCGCTTTCGGCCCAAGGTGGTCAGCTCCACGGCGAAGGTGCTCAGCGTGGTCAGCGATCCCAGGGCGCCCACGCCCACCGCGGTCATCACCGGATTACCACTGCCAGCCAGCAGGCCCAAAGCGAAGCTGCCGACAACGTTCACGCCCAGAGTCCCCCAGGGCCAGGTTGGGGCATTGAACCTCTGAGCAGCCTCAGCCCGAACCAGCGCCCCGGCCACCGCCAGCACCACGAAACCGAGCGCCGTCATGGAGTCGCCCGCCGACGGGTCGTTCGCAAGGCCGCGCCAACCAACGCTAAGGCCAATCCGCCCGCCACCGAGACGGCCAAGTATCCGGCGGCGTAGCCCCAGTCGCCGTCACGGGCCAGGTCGGCCACGTCCACGGTCAACGCCGAGAAGGTGGTCAGGCTGCCGCAGAAGCCGGTTCCCAGTCCGAGGCTCACTGGCAGATGGGCTCGGGCCGACCAGGCGGCCGCAGCCAGATAGCCGAGCAGCCAACAGCCGGCCAGGTTGACCGCCAACACCCCCCACGGCCAGACATCGGTGGCGGGTAAAACCTCGACCAGCGCCCAGCGTGCGCCGGCCCCGGCCAAACCGCCGACTCCGACCGCGACTGCGGCCTTCGGCGTCACAGACAGGCCTCTACGCGCCCAGACCCTCGATCGAGGGTGGGCCGGACCCGCGCCGACCACGCAGGCTCACCCACAGCACCAGGCCGACGATCAATGCCGCCAGCACTTCCCAGAGCACCGGCCAGCGGCCTGGATCGGTGAACCAGTGTCCTACCCGCTCGGGGATGTCGGCGATGGTCTGCAGAATCGGCAGCACAAGAAGGTCGCCCTGGTATTGGAACGCTTCCGAAAGGGCATAGCCCACGGCCACAACCGCGGTAGCCACGGAGTGCCAAGGCTGGGGAATGCTCCGGCGCAGCAGCCACAGCAGCAGGGCCAGCATGAGGATCGCGGTGGCCAGGCCGAAACGGTTGCCACCCACATCGACGATCCAGTTCTCCAGTCGGGTGGATACCCGGTTGGAAGCCTCTACGAACGGGTTGTTGGCCTCGAAATCGTTCCGCAGCAGAACCTGGACTTCCCACCAGCCGTAGAAGCCCAGCACCACGCCGGCCACCACCAAAAAGCCCCCGGAGATGCGGTTGATATGGGGCAGCAAGCGGCGCATATTGGCCGTCACCCCTGAGCGTCCCATGGCCACCGCCACGGTCAAGAACGTGATCACCATACCCATACCCAGGGCGTAGGCCAGGAACCGGAGCATGCCCTCCCACACGCCATCGGTGCTGAACGAGCCGCTGACGCTGCCGAAGAACACTGGGCTGGCACACCCCAGCGAAACCACCGCATAGGACACCCCGAACAAGAAAATGGAGATCAGCCCGCGGCTGTCGCCTCCTTTGGACAGGCGGGGAATGGAGATCTTGGGCTCGAATCCGGCCAACATGGAGATGCCCAGCACCACCATGAGCCCGCTGACCACCAGCGTGATCCACGGACCCCGGTCGGCGATGGTAGATGTCGAGATGAGCGATGTGGTCAGCGCGCCAATGGTGCCGAAGAAGGCTACGAAGCCAGCGGTGAGGGTGAGACCGACCAGCAGGCCTCGAAAAACATTCCTGGCGGTATCCTCGGCCTGCTCGCCGCTGCCGATGCCCAGGAAGTAGGCCAGATAGGCCGGGAGCATGGCGAACCCGCACGGATTAACAGCCGCGACCAAGCCGGCCCCAAAGGGGACCGCCAGATCAAAGTCGAACACAACTGGAAGGTTACGGGGTGAGATGCCTGTCGAGGTGCTCGGCGATCTGCTCGGCGGTCAAACCGCCGGTGTGCTGATAGGCGACCTCACCGTCAGAGGAAATGAACAGGGTGGTGGGCATGCCCAGAATCTCATAGGCGTTGCCAATGGCCGAAGCTGGGTCCACGCCGGTGGGGTAGGTCACGCCGGTGTCGGCCACGATCTCCCGGGCTCTCGTGGGGGTGTCGTTGACCGCCAAGCCGACAAAGGCAATGTCGGGGCGCTGTTGGTGTAGGGCTTCAAGAGCCGGCATTTCGGCTTTGCACGGCGTACACCATGAAGCGAAGAAGTTGAGCACGACGGGACGGTCGAGGTGGGCGCCGATTGTGGATGTGCCTCCGTCCAGCAGTTCGAATTCAATGTCCGTCGCTGGGACATCGTCGCCGGCCCCCGATCCACAGGAGCCGACGACGATGGCGATCAGCGCGGCGGTAGCCAGTACTGCCAGGCGATGCCGCCCGGCCATCAGGCCAACCTGGCCATCAGGCCGAGCGGAGCCGCTCTCGCAGGTGCTCGGGCACCGGCACCTGGAGGAACTCGTCCTCGGGGCGAGGCACCTTGGCCGGACGACCCCGACGACGCTTGCTGGTCAGCACCTTGCCGTTGCGGAACAGCTGGCCTCCCCATACTCCCCAAGGCTCGCTGCGGGCGATGGCGCCCTCCAAGCACTGGGCCATCACCGGGCACTGGGCGCAGATGGCCTTGGCCTGAGAGATGTGCTGAAGCTCGTCGGAGAAGAAGATCTCCCCGAGCGAGGCGTCGACGGTTCGGCACGCGGCGTCTACACGCCACGGTGCGTTTTCAAAGAGCAGCGCCTCCATGTTTTTCTCCTTTCGGGGGTCTTCGGTTGGATTTTCCCAATCGATGGTTTGGTTGTGGGCGGAAACTGAAAAGGCCGCCGGATTTTTCCGGCGGCCTCGGTGGATATTTGATCCTTGTAGGTGCTCTACGTGGACCCTCCCCGAGACCTGGTGCCGGTAGTCTTCTGACCGAACACACATGGTGTGTGGTTGGCCAGCCAATAACCGTGGTGAATTCGGGCCATGTCAGCCATCGCTACGCGCGAGGCTCGGCTTTGAAAGCCGAATGCGAGATAGCTCCTGCTGGACATGGCCACTACTCAACAGTGTATTGAGCGCGATGTCAATTTATTTCCCGATCAAATTTCATAGATTGCTGTTAGTCGCTAGAGCCCTGGTTTGATCTCGAACGTCACCAGGCCATCGGGAGTGACGTCTTGATGGGCCTCGCCGATCACCTTTAGGTGTACGAGGTGGGCGAAGGTCTCGCTGGCGGCCATATCACCCCAGGCCCGCTCGCTGAACAGCACCCGCATGAAGTCCTCTACCGTGGCGCAGCCCAACTCGGCGCTGGCGTGGCGAAGCACATTCAATCGCTCGTGGTGGTGGTCGCCGATGTCGTCGGCTCGAGCACCAATGTCGGAGAACGGATGCCCGTGAGCGGGCAGGGCCACTGTGGTGCCCTCCAGGGTCTTCATACGATCCAGCGAGTCGAAGAACTCGGCCAGCGAGTCATCGGTGTCGCTGCGTCCGGCGATATGGGGGGTGATGGTGGGCAGCACGTGGTCGCCCGAGAACACCGCGCCGTGCTCAGGATCGTAGAGGCATAGGTGGTCGCCGGTGTGGCCGGGGGTGTGGAGCGCCACCCACTCCCGTCGGGCGAACCGGATGACCTGGCTGTCCACCACCTTGACCGTTGGTTTCGGAGTCTGGAACCAACGGGCGTGGAGATTCTCCCTGGCCCGGAACCGCTGGATGTACTCCCGACTTGGCGGAGTCCTCTCGGTGCCCCATGGGGTGAGCTGGCGGAAGCTCTCTTCGATGCGCTCGAAGATCTCCTCCTCGGAGGCATTGCCCTCGGCGTCGTGGGTTTCTCTGGCCTCGCCGCGATCCCAAATGGGGCGAAAGCTCTCGTGGGTCAAGATGTCGGCCCCGGCCTCCTCCCGCAGGCGCTCAGCGCCGCCGAAGTGGTCGAAATGGGAGTGGGTGATGATGGCGGTGTGGACGTCGCCGATCTTGTAGCCGGCCCGGTCCAGTCGGTCGACCAGCGCATCCCAGGAGTCGGGGCCGGGCAGACCGGGATCTACCACCGCTATCCCCCGCTCGTCTTCCATCACGTAGCAGTTCACATGGCCCAGCCCCGGCAGGTTTATGGGCAACATGGTGCGCAGCACCCCGGGCACAACTTCGGTTATCTCGGTGGTGGCTTCTTCTTGCTCCTGCTTGCGAGGTCGCTCGGTCACTTGCCCGCCTCCGTTGGACCCGCCTCATTTGGAATGGCAAAGAAGCTCTCCCGGTAGTGGCGCAACTCGTCGAGGCTCTCGCGGATGTCGTCTAGGGCCCGATGCCCCTTGGCCTTCTCGGGCGCTCCCCGAAAGGCGGGTTGGTTCCACCGCCGGGCTAGCTCTTTGACGGTGGAGACGTCTATGGACCGATAGTGCAGAAAATTCTCCACCTCGGGAAGCTGGGCCGCCAGGAAGCGGCGGTCAACCCCGATGGAGTTGCCGCACAGCGGCACGGTGCGAGGCTTGCCGATGTGCTCTTTGAGGAAGGACAAGGTCATCTCGCCGGCATCCTCCAGGCTGAGTGTGGAAGCCCTGATCTGGTCCAGCAGCCCGCTTTTGGTGTGCATTTCCCTCACCACGTCCTGCATTGAGGCCAAGGCTTCTTGGGGCGCCGAAACCACAAGGTCAGGCCCTTCTGCCACCAATTCCAGGCTGTCATCAGTGATGAGGGTGGCGATTTCTACAATCACATCACTGGCCGGGTCGAGGCCCGTCATCTCCAAGTCCATCCAAGCCAGCATGCTGGGTTGACCCTAGATGCTGGTCGGTGGCAAACCTGAGTCAGCGAGCTTTTCCGGCGAATCGAACAAGCCATCCAAACCGTCGTATAGGGTCACCGCCGTGTTGGAGATTCCCATCGTTCGTAGCCGCCCTGACCTGCCATTTCCCCGCTACGCCTCCGAAGGCGATGCTGGAGCCGACCTCGTGGCCAGCGAGGACATCGAACTGGCACCGGGAGGTGGTCGTGGACTTGTGCCCACCGGCACGTTCATCGCCATACCCGAGGGGTATGCGGGGTTTGTGCAGCCTCGCAGCGGGCTGGCCCTGCGCCACGGGGTTACCTGTTTGAACACCCCGGGTCTGATCGATTCCGGCTACCGGGGAGAGTTGAAGGTGTTGTTGGTGAACACCGACCCGGCCGAGCCCTTCACTGTCCGACGAGGCGATCGAATCGCCCAACTCGTGCTGCAAAAGGTGGAGCAGGCCGAGTTTGTCGAGGTGGAGGAATTGCCCGCTTCTTCACGGGGGGCTGCCGGCTTCGGTTCTACCGGGGTCTAGGTCGGGCTGCTTTAGGCTGATTTCTGCAGCCAGAGGCGGCGCTCGTCGGGATCTAGTTTCCACGAGTCCACCAGCGAGCCGGCGGTGGACTCGAATCGGTCGATTTTGTTGTGGGGGATCGGCTTGCTTTCCCCTTGCTCGACATGGGCTTCGACGGTCACGATCCCAGCCTTGCTCTGGAAGTCGAACTCCATTGAGCCGTTGGGCTGCCCTGGATCGAGCAGCAACAGCACCGCCTCTTTGATGGCCTGGCCGAGACTGCCGATTTCATTGGAGGAGAATCCCTGATGAGTGGCGGCGTGGACTGCGGCGATCTCCGCCATGCGGCCATACTTCGGAGCCGCCGGCACCTTGACTCTCACGTCGCCGCTCACTGTTCTTAGCCTGCCACGTTCCCCCGGCTCATGTCCTCAGAGTACCAACCGGGGCACTATCCAATGGGGGCAAGGTTTGGCGGATTTTCTGACCCGGTGCTTCGAGTCGGCAACCGCGTCCATGAGGAGAGAGGCCGATGGGGGCAAGGTTTGGCGGATATTCTGACCCGGTGCTTCGAGTCGGCCTGATCGGTTGCGGGGCCATCGGTTTGGTGGTGGCCCGCGAATTGTCCGAAGGGGCAGTGCAGGGGGCCGATCTGGCTGCGGTGTTCGACCTCATCATCGACCATCCCCTCAGGGTGGACGACCGGGAGTCGCTGATTTCCCGATCAGATGTGGTGGTGGAAGCCGCCGGCCATGGGGCGCTGCGCGAGCACGGGGTAGCGGTGAGGGAATCAGGTACCGACCTATTGGTGGTGAGCATCGGTGCATTGGCCGACGAAGACCTCGAGGGCGCGCTGCGGGGTGCCGAGGGCGGGCGACTGTTTCTGTGTACCGGGGCCATCGGCGGGTTCGACATCTTGCGAGCTGCCATGCTGCTCGGACCGCTGGATGAGGTGGCCATCACCAGCACCAAGCCGGCGGCGGCGCTGAGCCGCCCGTGGATGGATGAGGCGGTGCTGGAAGCACTTGAGAAGGGGTCCGAGCCGGCGACGGTGTTCGACGGCCCGGCCCGACAGGCCTGTGCCCTCTTCCCCGAGTCGGCCAACGTCACCGCCACCTTGTCGCTGGCCACCGTGGGGTTCGACCGAGTACGGGTGCAGATGGTGGGCGACCCGGCTGCCACCCGGGTGCGCCACGTTGTGACTGCCTCGGGGGCGGCGGGCAGCTACGAGCTCTCGTTCGAGAATGCCGCCTCCCCCGACAACCCCCGCACCAGCGCGGTCACCGCCTATTCCGTGTTGCGGGCGCTCACTGACATTCACCGCCCCCCCGTTTCCTTTCTTTGAGGCACATTAACCCTTGCCGGTTTTGATGCCCGTTTGTAGCTTTATGGCCTAACAGCCGTTTGCCAGCGTTAGGCAAGCGGGTCCTAGGGGGGACGTCATGGTCGAGCTGCCGGATCAGTTTATTTTCAACACCTTTGCCTTTTTGGTGTGGGGTGCCTTGGTGATGTGGATGTGCGCGGGCTTCACGATGTTGGAGTCCGGCGCGGTGCGCACCAAGAACGCCTCCATGATCTGCCTCAAGAACATCGGCATCTACTCCATCGCGGGGCTGGCCTATTTCATAGTCGGCTACAACCTCATGTACACCGGGGTCGGCGATCTCTGGGGCTCATTCGAGTTCCTCTATGGTCCGTCGGACGCCGAGAAGGCCCTGCTTGATGGGGATCTGGGTGCGGTCGGAGCCGTGGTGGACAACGGATACGCCGTTATGTCTGACTGGTTCTTCCAGATGGTCTTCGTGGCTACGGCGGCTTCCATCGTTTCGGGGGCCATCGCCGAGCGGATCAAGCTGTGGGCGTTCTTCGCCTTCACCTTGGTCTTGACGGCATTCATCTATCCCATCGTCGGCTCTTGGACCTGGGGAGGCGGTTGGCTCGCCCAAGAGGGCTTCCAAGACTTCGCTGGCTCCACCATCGTCCACGGCACCGGCGGCTGGGCCGCGCTGGCCGGTGTGCTGGTGGTGGGCCCCCGTCTGGGCAAGTTCAAGAAGGACGGCAGCGTGAGGTCGACTCCGCCCTCCAACGTGTTGGTGGTCACTTTGGGCGTGTTTATCTTGTGGCTCGGCTGGTTCGGCTTCAATGGTGGTTCGCAGTTGGCCCTGGGCACCCCGGCCGATGCGGTGGCCATGACCATTGTGCTGGTCAACACCAATCTGGCCGCCGCGGCCGGCGTATTAACCGCCCTGTTGGTCTCCCGCTCGATCTTGGGGAGGATCGACCTCTTCGCCGGCCTGAACGGCGCCATTGCCGGGTTAGTGGCCATCACCGCCGGTCCCACCATGGTGGACCACTGGTGGGCAATGGTCATTGGCGCCATTGGCGGTCTGTTGTGCACTATCGGCATCAGGGTGCTGGAGATGATCAAGATCGACGATGTGGTCGGCGCGATTCCCGCCCACCTCATCGCCGGAATTTGGGGGACGCTGGCTGTAACCATCGCCGCCGGTGGCCGATTCCACATTCAGCTTCTGGGCATCGTGTCCATCGGCGGCTTCGTGTTCATCGCCTCGCTGCTTGTGTGGAAGGTGCTGGACGCAATGATGGGCTTGCGGGTTTCATCCGACGTCGAGCGCATGGGCCAAGACGTCGGCGAACTCGGACTTGAGGCCTACCCCGAGTTCGTGCTGATGCCCGAGCCCAACGACTTGGACTAGGCCGGCCTAGTCCAAGTCCTGGCGGGATCAGGTGCAGGGTTCGCCGGGGCCTACCGCGGGGAGTCGGCCTGCCCGCATGGAGGTAACCGACGTGCCGTCGGTCTCCCAGATCACCCGGTAGTCGACATCCGCCTCGTCTACCGGGACGAACTGGATGGAGTTGCCGCTGCCATCGGCATAGGGGGTTACCAGCAACTGGGCGCCGAAGAGCTCATGGAGCTGGGCTTCGGTGCTGCCCACGCTGGCCCCCGACCGGGTGGTGATGCCTGGATTGGTGATGTCCACCCGCTCAATGGAGCTGTTGTACACCGTGAACACCACGCCCTCGGGCCCGTTGGCTGGGGCCAGCAGATAGCAGCGGGGGGTGCCGTCCTCTTGGCCGCCGGTCCACAGCGTCTGGACCGCTTCGGCTGCTTGGTCCGGTCCCATGCCGAAGTAGAGGGAGCCAAGCCCCACTGTGCTGAGCTTGTCGGAGCTGTCGAAGGCGGGTTTGCTCAGGTCTATGGGCTCGGGCCGATCTATCGGATCGGCTGTCGAATCGGGAATCGGTGTGGGCTCCTCGTCAGGGGCCGGAGCGGGCTCCTCAACGGGGGCCGGTGTGGGCTCCTCTTCTTCGGGCTCATCGACGACGGGGCTGTCATCTGCCGGAGCCGGGGTGGGCGCTGGCGTCGACTCTTCCGGGACAGTAGTGGCCTCGGGGGTGTCCTCCCCCGTGTCGTCGTCGTCGTTCCCGCATGCTGCGAAGAACAGAACCAATATGGCGAACAGAGCAATCCAGCGACGCATGGCCTCAGCGTAGTGTCCAGAGCGTTGCATGTCTTGTAGGCCGCCTGGGACTCGAACCCAGCACCTTGAGATTAAAAGTCTCCTGCTCTACCTGATGAGCTAGCGGCCCGCCGTCACTGTATCGCCCTGACTCGCCGGTGTGGTCGGTAATATGCCCACGGTGGAAACCTGGGAATCCCTGCTGAGCGACGTGGAGAGCGAGCTGATCGACGTGGAGGCGGTGCTTTCCGATCTCGACGATCTCGATGCTCTTCGGCTGCGGATCCAAGCCGCGGTGGCCGACGGCAGCATCGAGCAGTGCCCCGTTCTCCAAGGGTGCCGGGATCTGGTTCAGGGCGCCCCGTTCTCCAGCTTTATGTCGAGCTGATCTGACTAGAGCAAGTCAGATACCGGGGTTGCGATGTCCACGCCTTCTAGGGGGTGGACCCGCTCTCCGGCGACCAGTCGGCCGTTGGCCACCTGTACCCATCGGCCGCTCATGTTGGTTACCCGACCGGGCTCACAGCCCAGGTGGGCTTCCAACGAGTAGATCACCCCGCCGTGGGTTACCACCACCGCCGTTCGGTCCCCGACCACACCGGCCAGTCGGTTGATGCCGGCCAAGACCCGGGCCAACAAGGCGTCGTCTTGCTCCCACCCCGGCGGTCGTCGGCCGTCATCCAGAAAGCCTGGATACTGCTCCTCGATCTGAATTCGGGTCAACCCTGAAAACTCTCTCACGTCCCGCTCGATGAGTTCGGGAACCGGTATCGGCGGGTCGCAACCCATGTGCTTCGCGATGATCTCTGCGCTGGTCTGAGACCGTTGCAGGGTGGAGGAGGCCACCACATCAACCGGCTCGAGCCGGACCGCCGCGGCGGCCGCCTGCTGGTACCCCAGTTCCGACAACGGCGGATCGGCCTGGCCCTGCCAGCGCCGCAAAGCGTTCCACTCCGACTGCGCGTGTCGGATCAGAAGCAGACGGGCCACGGCCGTCACGGTAATGGCCAGCACCTTTCAGGCCGTGGCAGTACGCAGAGATTCCCGTACAATTTCGCCCATGGCCACGTTGCGTTTGTTCGCGCACGTCAGGGAAGTGGCTGGCACTGGGCGGGACGAGGTGCCCGGTGCCACCGTGGAACAGGTGTTGGCCGCCGCGGTCGACCGCTACGGGACTTCGTTCGCCGAGCAACTTCAGATTTGCCGGGTGTGGCTCAACGGCGAGCCGGTCACCGGGCCAGAGCCGGTGGCCGACGGTGACGAGGTGGCAGTGCTGCCCCCAGTCTCCGGCGGGTAGCCTTCTTTAGCCATGCCAGTTCTTTGTTTGCTGGGCAATTTCGCCACTTACCGAAGCGTGGGGCCATGACCCAGAACGTGGCGGTCCTGTCTCTGCACACCTCTCCTTTGGCCCAGCCCGGTGTGGGCGATGGCGGGGGCATGAACGTCTACGTCCGGGAGATGGCCGCGGCACTGGCTCACGCCGGCAGCGAATGCCGGGTGTATGTGCGCCGCGGGCACCAGGATCTGCCCAATGAGGTGGCCATTGAGCCGGGAGTTACCGTGGTCCATGTCGACGCAGGTTCTGCTGATTTGGGCAAGGAAGACCTCGTTGACGTCATGGACGAGTTCGCCGACGGTGTGATGGCCGACATGCGCCGCCAAGGGCGCCCCGACGTGATCCACGCCAACTACTGGCTGTCAGGGGTTGCCGGTCATCGGGTCAAGCACGCGGTGGAGGTGCCGTTGGCCGTGACCTTTCACACGTTGGCTCGTGTGAAGGCCGCCACCGGTGACCCCGAGTCTGAGCAGCGGGCCCAGGCGGAGATCGATGTGATCGGCTGTGCTGATGTGGTCATAGCGTCCTGCGAACCGGAGGCCCAACAGCTACGTAGCTTCTACGATGCCCCGCCCGAGCGAATTGAGCTGGCCCCGCCCGGAGTGGAGCATGCCTTGTTCTCCCCGGGCGATCAGGACGGCGCCCGCGCCGCCCTGGGTTTGGGGCGTGGGCCGGTCTTGCTATTCGTGGGCCGGATTCAGCCGCTGAAGCGGCCCCTTGTTGCGGTGGAGACGTTGGCCTGTCTCGCTCGCACCGAGGCGCGCTTGCTGATAGTCGGTGGCCCTAGTGGTGCTGATGGCGAGGCTGAGTATCGACTTCTGCAAGACCGTATTCAAGAACTGGGATTGGGTGATCGGGTGTCGCTGGTGCCTCCCCGTCCCCACCACTGGCTGTCCACGTACTACCGGGCCGCCGACGTCGTATTGGTGCCCAGTCGCAGCGAATCATTCGGGTTGGTTGCCCTTGAGGCGGCGGCCAGCGGAACCCCGGTGGTGGCTGCCCCTGTGGGTGGCCTGCGCTCGGTGGTTGACCACGGCCGTACCGGATTCCTGGTGGACGATGCCTCCCCCGATGCCTTCGCCGCCCAGGTGGCCGCACTGATCGACAACCCGCTCCTCGCCGCCGAGATGGCCTTGGATGCGGCCGAACGGGCTCGTTCGTTCTCCTGGGCCGCTATGGCCCGTTCGCTGAGAGCCATCTATCGAAGGGTCCAGTCCCGGGTACCCGTCGATTGCACATGATTCTGCGGGCCGACGAGTTAGCCGCATTGGAATCAGACATCGATGCCTGGATGGACGATCAGCTCCAGACCAACCCGACCGTGCTGACTGTTGACCGGGGCGAGCCCGGCCAGCGCCGTTGGTACGTGCGGATGGTGGGGGAGGAGAAGACGGTGTCCACCGTCTGGTTCACGCTCGGCCAGCGACAGTTGCACTGCGAATGCCACTTCATGCCCGCTCCCGAGGAGAACGAGGGCCGGTTGTACGAGTATCTCTTGCGCCGCAACCGCGAACTGATCGGATTGCGTTTCGCCATCGGTGTGGAGGATGCCGTGTTCTTGGTCGCTGAACTGCCGGCCCGCACGGTCACGGAAGCAGAGATAGACCGGCTCTTGGGCTCGTTCTACTCCTATTCGGAGCGGTGGTTCCGGCCCTGTATGCGCATCGGCTACGAGACGCGATTCAAAGATTAGCGAGTTTCATACATTATAAATTGATTTCAGTGTATGTGAAGCACAAGAATCTGCTTTGAAACTCCTGGTCGGTGGGAGCGATCGGGGAAGTCCTCCCACCGACCAGAGTTATTCCCGGTGAAGTGGCGGCCGGCCTGCTATAGCAGTGAGGTGGCGATTCGACTGCAACTCATCGGCGGGGGCCGCATGGGCGAGGCTCTGCTCGGTGGCCTGTTGGCTGCCGGATGGGCATTGCCTGGCGAACTGGCTGTCGTGGAGAAGATCCCAGACCGGCGTGCGGAGCTGTCCAACCGCTTCGGCGGCGTGACCGTAACCGACCATCCCCAACAAGGGGCCGATGCCGTGCTCGCCGTCAAGCCCGACGATTCCGCCTCGGCTGGAACCCGCCTTCGGGAAGCTGGGGTTGAGCGTGTGCTGAGCATCGCCGCTGGCGTCACTACCGCGGCCCTTGAGTCGGTACTCGACGAAGGTGCTCGGGTGATCAGGGCCATGCCCAACACCCCCGCGCTGGTGGGGGCAGGCGCGGCGGCCATCGCCGCTGGCCGCCATGCCACCGACAATGATCTGGATTGGGCCACCAGCGTTCTCGAAGCGGTGGGCACAGTTGTGGTGTGCGAGGAGCCGATGCTGGACGCGGTCACCGGACTCTCCGGTTCGGGACCCGCCTACGTGTTCTGGTTGGCGGAGACCTTGATGGCCGCCGGGGCAGAGGTCGGTCTCTCCCCGGATATGGCCGACGCCCTCACCCGTCAGACCCTGCTGGGGGCGGCCCGGCTGCTAGCTGAGTCAGGGGAGCCCCCCGCCGACCTGCGGGCCGCGGTCACATCTCCGGGGGGCACTACCGCCCGGGGGATCGCCGAATTGGAAGCCCGAGGGGCGGCTGAAGCCTTCATCGCCGCAGTGGTGGCAGCCACTGAGCGCAGCAAAGAGCTAGGTGCAACCTGAGCCCCTCCACGGGCATGAAGATGCCGCGGCGGGCTGGATGACCCGAAGGTGAACTTAGGATTTGCTGGCACTTGGGGAAGCGGGGTGGCACTCGACAGTTAGTGCCGCGTAAGGTGATCGTCGCACAGCGGAGTGAGGGGTGTGTTGGCATGGCGAAGCCAGTAGGGCGGGAAAAACTCATGACCGTGGCAGAGGTCGCTGCCCTCATGAGAGTCTCAACAATGACGGTCTACCGGCTGATCAAAGCCAGAGACCTTCCTGCTGTAAGGATCGGCAAGTCGTACCGATTACGCGAGGGCGACGTCGACAGCTACCTGGCTAGTCGTTACACCCAGGCAGGCTGACGCTGCCGTTAGGTCCCAACGCAGCGTTGCCATAACGCAGCGTTGAACGTGCGATGACGCTGCGATACGACACCATCTCGTTCCTCTCCGACTATGGGTTGGGTGATGAGTTCGTCGGGGTGGTGAAGTCGGTCATCCGCTCGATTGCGCCAGGGGCCGCAGTGATCGACATCACTCACGACATCGCCCCCCACGACGTGCGGGCTGGAGGTCTGGCCCTGGCTCGCAGCGCCCAGTACTTGATGCCCGGCGTGGTGCTGGCCGTGGTCGACCCCGGCGTTGGCGGCAATCGGCGGGCGATAGCGGTAGAAGTGGGCGACGGTACCTCGGTGCTGGTCGGACCTGACAACGGTTTGCTGGCTCCTGCGGTGGCCATGGTTGGCGGCGCCTCTCGCGCGGTAGAGCTAACCGCCGAGCAATATCACCTCCCTTCCTCAGGCCCCACGTTTGCCGGCCGGGACATGTTTGCCCCCACGGCCGCTCACCTGTGTTTGGGCGCTGACCTTGCCGATGTGGGTACTGCGATCCCCGTGCATTCCCTCACCCCTGGAGTGGTTCCAGTGAGCCGAGTCGACGACGACCGGATCTATTCCGAGGTGTTGTGGATCGACCGGTTCGGCAACTTGCAACTCAACTTGGACCCCGACGAGATTGAGCCATTGGGCGACACGCTTCGGCTCACCGCTGGCGATGTGGGCCGCACCGCCCGTCGAGTCGACTCATACGGCGAACTGGGAACCGGCGAATTGGGGGTGCTGGTAGACTCTTATGGCTTGGTGGCCGTCGCCGTCAACCGGGGATCAGCTGCATTGGAGTTGAACAGTGTGGAGGGAGACTCCATCACTGTTGAAACCGGCGGACCTGCTCCGCCCACCCCGGTCCAACTGCAACCCAGACGATCGGATTAACTGGCATGAGACCTGGAACGACTATCGCCATCGCTGTTTTGTTGTTGGCCATTCTCATCGCCGCGGTCATCCAGTTGTTTGTGCTGGCTCGTTAGGCACCCATGCCCGTTGACGAGGTCCTCTACCCGGTGAACCTGCGGGTTCGCGGCCACCCCTGCCTGGTGGTGGGGGGAGGACAGGTGGCATTGAACAAGGCAGATGGGCTGTTGGAAGCCGGAGCGGCGGTGGATGTGATCGCCCCCGAGGTGATCCCCCAATTGGAAGCCCGCGTCGGCGTAACCGTGCATCGCCGCCCATATCGTTCTGGCGATGTCGAGGGCTATCGGCTGGTGGTGGCGGCCACCGGCTGCGAAGAAGTGAACGCCCAGGTTTATCGTGATGGCGAGACGGCCGGAGTATGGGTGAACAGCGCCGACGATCCCGATCATTGCTCCTTCACCTTGCCCAGCAGACTGCGACGAGGACCGCTGATGGTGACTTGCTCCACCGGGGGCCACAGTCCGGCTTTGTCACGCTGGCTCCGCCAGCGTCTGGAAAACGAGATCGGCCCCGAATACGAGACCCTGTTATGCCTGCTCAGCGAGGCGCGAGAGCGGATTCGGGCGGCGGGGGTGCACACCGAGGACCGGGCTTGGCAAGATGTATTGGATTCGGGGATGCTGGAGTTGATCCGCTCTGGCGAAACCGGACGGGCAAAAGAGATGATCGACCGCTTGGTCGACAACCCTTGATGAACCAGTGTCAGTACTCGCGATAGGACTCAACCACCGAACAGCACCACTCGGTTTGCTGGAGCGGATGACCATCGATGAGTCCAGCCTGCCCAAGGCGCTGACCGACATCTTCGGCCGCGAGCACGTATCCGAGGCCGTGGTGCTGTCCACCTGCAATCGCATTGAGGTGTACGTCTTCGCCGAGACCTTCCACGGGGCGTTCCAGAATGCGCGGGATTTCCTTTCTGAGACCGCCCACGTGCCTCCCGAGCAATTCAGTGATGCCCTCTATGCCCACTATGAGGCCGATGCTGTGTCGCATCTGTTCTCGGTTACCTGCGGCTTGGATTCAGCCGTGCTCGGCGAGAACGAGATCCAGGGGCAAGTGAAAAGCGCATGGGAGACGGCTCGGTTGGAGGGCACGTGCAGCACCACCCTTAACGCCCTCTTCCGCCACGCCGCGGAAGTAGGCAAGCGGGCCCGCACCGAGACGGGGATCTCCCAGCACATCACCTCGGTGTCCCACGCCGCAGTGGCCCTGGCCGCTGAGCGGTTGGACGGGTTGAATGGTCGCCGCTTGATGGTGCTCGGGGCGGGCGACATGGGCGAGGGCATGGCTGCCAGCCTGGCCAAGAGCGGGACGGCCGAAGTTGTTGTGGCCAATCGCACCACCGGCCGGGCCGAGGAACTGGCCCAGCGCATCGGTGGCCGGGCAGTGGGCCTCAACGAGATGGCCGCAGATCTGGCCGTCGTGGATGTCCTGTTGACTTCCACGGGGGCGTCTTCGCTCATACTGGAGCATTGCGACGTGGCCGAGATCATGGCCCAGCGGGCCAACCGCCCACTGCTGATCGTGGACGTGGCCGTGCCTCGTGACGTGGATCCCGCGGCCGGCGAGTTGAACGGGGTAACGCTGCTCGATATGGACGATCTGAGGGCCTTTGCCGATCGGGGTCTGCGCGAGCGCCGCGCCGAGCTAGACCGGGTGCGCGCCATCATCGACGACGAGTTGAACCGCTATCTCGACTACAGCTCGGCTCGAGAGGCGGCCCCGCTGATCGCAGCATTTCGGACTCGGGCCGAGGTACTGCGCAAAGAGGAACTGGATCGCCACACTGCTGGTATGACCCCAGCCGAACGGGAAGCGGTGGAGGCTGCCACTCGGGGGCTAGTGGGCAAGCTCTTGCATGAGCCAACCGTGAAGCTGAAAGACGCCGCCGGATCACCCCGAGGCGACCGTCTGGCCGAAGCACTTCGGGATCTGTTCGATCTCTAGTCCAATGCTGCGCGCCGCCACCCGGGGCAGCGCCTTGGCTCGCTGGCAAACCGCTCACATCGCTGAACTACTGGGCCGCGTCGCCGATGTCGAGCCGCTGCTGGTTACCACCTCGGGCGACCGATTGGTCAACGAGCCGATCTCAGCCATTGGGGGCAAAGGGGTATTCGTCAAAGAGGTGCAAGCGGCCGTGCTTGATGGGCGGGCCGATTTGGCCGTCCATTCGGCCAAGGACTTGCCCGCCATCACCCCCGATGGCCTGGTGTTGGCCGCCGTACCCACCCGGGCCGATCCTCGTGACGTGTTGGTGGGCTGCCGCCTGGATGATCTTCCCGAAGGGGCGTTGGTGGCCACCGGTGCGGCCCGCCGTCGGGTCCAACTACGGGAGCTGCGTTCCGATCTTCGATTCGCCGAACTGCGGGGCAATATCGGCACCCGGCTGGCCAAGGCCGCGGACTTTGATGCGGTGGTGATGGCCAAGGCCGCGTTGGACCGCTTGGGTGAGCACCCTCCGGTGGTCGATGTGCTGGGCTGCGAGGCCATGGTTCCCCAAGTGGGCCAGGGCGCCCTGGCGGTGGAGTGCCGAGAAGACGACGACCGCGTCCGCTCAGTGCTGGCCGCCATCCAAGACCCGGTGACCCGCCGGGTTGTGGACGCCGAGCGGGCCTTCTTGGCCACCCTGGGTGGCGACTGCACCCTGCCCGCCGGAGCCCACGCCCATATCCGGGACGCAAAGGTGGCTATGCGGGCGGTGCTGGCCGACGGTCCCGACGGGCGCTGCCATGCCGTGGTCGGTGAAGGCGACGACGGGGAGGCCCTGGGCCAGGATTTGGCCCGCCAATTGCTGCAAGCGGTGGCCCGATGACCGTCTATCTGGTTGGTGCCGGTCCGGGCGATCCCTCTTTGTTGACCCTGAGGGGCGCCGAGGTGCTGGCCAGCGCCGATGTGGTGGTCTACGACCGGCTGTCGGTGGCCTCGCTGCTCGACTTGGCTCCGCCCAATGCCGAACGCATCTCGGTGGGCAAGCAGCCGGGAGGACCCCGCACCTCTCAAGAGGACATCAACGCCCTGCTGGTGGCGCGCGGCCAAGCCGGACAGCAGGTGGTGCGCCTAAAGGGCGGCGACCCCTTCGTGTTTGCCCGAGGCGGTGAGGAGGCCGCCGCGCTGGCCGCCGCTGGCGTTGCCTTCGAGGTAGTCCCGGGCATCACTTCGGCGGTGGCGGTTCCCGCCTACGCCGGAATTCCGGTGACCATGCGGTATTCCTCCACCTCGTTCACGGTGGTTACCGGTCACGAAGACCCGGCCAAAGGAGAGGGTTCGGTCAATTGGGAGGCGGTTGCCGCCCTGGGCGGCACGGTGGTGGTGCTCATGGGCGCCGTCCGCTGCCGGGCAATCTGCGATCGGATCATCGCCGGGGGAATGGCTCCCGAAACACCGGCCGCCGCCGTGCAATGGGGTACTCGCCCCAACCAGCGCACACTGCGGGCCACCCTGGCCACCCTGGCCGATTTCGATCCCCAACCACCGGCCACCATCGTCATAGGCGAAGTGGCCGCGGCCGATCTGGCCTGGTTTGAAAATAGGCCCCTGTTCGGACGCCGCATCGTGGTGACCCGGGCACAGCCCCAAGCCGCCGCCATGGCCGCCGAACTTCGCCGAAGGGGGGCAGAGGCCATTGAGCTCCCAGCCATCGCCTTTGAGCCCCCTGAGGACCACGACCGACTAGCCCGAGCCGCCGCCGAGGCCGGCAGTTACGACTGGGTGGTGTTCACTTCACCGACTGGAGTGGCCCGGTTCTTCGAGCACCTGAGGGACGCCCGCAGCTTGGGGGGAGTGCGGGTGGCCGCCATCGGCCCGGGTACCGCCGCCGCGCTGGCCGACCGCAACGTGGTCGCCGACCTGATCCCCGAAAAATACGTAGCCGAATCCCTCCTAGAAGCTCTGTCCAATGAGGTTGGCCCCGAAAGACCAGGCCGAGTGCTCATCCCCCGGGCCGAAACCGCCCGCGACGTGCTGCCCGACGGTCTAGCCGCCGCCGGCTGGGACGTCGACGTGGTTCCCGCCTACCGCACCGTGGCCCCCGCCCCCGATCCGGATGCCGCGGCCCTGCTAGCCGACGCCGAGGTCATCACCTTCACGTCGTCGTCCACCGTCACCAACTTCACAGACACCTACGGCACCACCGCTGTCCCCGAGGTGGTGGCCACCATCGGCCCCGTCACCTCCGCCACCACCCGGAGCCGGGGCCTTGAGGTCGGCATCGAGGCCACCGACCACACCGTTGACGGCCTGATCGCCGCCCTAGAGGACTACTTCACACGCTGAGGTCTCCCCGCCTTCTCCGCTGACTAGCTGAACGGATCCAAACTCTAGGATCGCAGGCATGGTCACCAACCGGGGGTTGTTTGAGCGGGCGCAGAGGGTGATTCCTGGTGGGGTGAACTCGCCGGTGCGGTCGTTTCGGTCGGTGGGAGGTACCCCGTACTTCGTGGCCCGAGCTGAGGGGCCCTATGTGTGGGACGTGGAGGGGCGTCGCTACATCGACTACGTGCAGAGCTACGGCCCCGGCATCCTGGGCCATGCCCATCCGGCGGTGACCGCAGCCGTGGCCAAGGCGGCCGCCGACGGCACCAGCTATGGAGCGCCTACCGAGCGCGAGGTACTGCTGGCTGAGATGCTGTGCGAACGGGTTCCGGGCATGGAATGGACCCGGCTCACCTCCAGCGGCACCGAGGCGGCTATGGCCGCCATCCGCCTGGCTCGGGGGGCCACCGGCCGCCACAAGATCATCAAGTTCGCCGGTTGCTACCACGGCCACAGCGACGGCTTGCTGGCCGCCGGGGGGAGCGGGGTGGCCAACCAGGGACTGGCCGATTCGGCCGGGGTCACTCCCGGAGCGGTGGCCGACACCGTGGTGGCCCCCTACAACCAGATTCCGACAGTGGACGAAGAGGTGGCCGCGGTGGTGGTGGAGCCGGTGGCGGCCAACATGGGCGTTGTGGCCCCGGCCCCCGGCTTTCTGGAGGGGCTGCGAGCGGCCTGCGACCAGGCCGGAGCTCTACTGGTGTTCGACGAGGTCATCACCGGTTTCCGACTGGCTCCCGGCGGCGCCACCGAGTGGTTCGGCGTCACCCCCGACCTGTGGTGCTTCGGCAAGGTGGTGGGCGGCGGGCTGCCCATCGGCGTGTTCGGGGGACGAGCCGACCTGATGGAGCACCTGGCCCCATTGGGCGGGGTGTATCAGGCCGGAACCCTGTCGGGGAACCCGCTGGCCACCGCAGCCGGCTTGGCCACTCTGGAACAGCTCACCCCCGACGCCTACCGCACGCTGGCCGACACCGCCGCCCGGCTGGCCGACGGCATGGTCAAAGCCGCCTCCGCAGCCGGCACCGCCTGCACCGTGCCCCGGGTGGGGTCGCTGCTGGGGGTGTTCTTCTGCGACAGAGCGCCGTCGGACTTCGACCAGGCCAAAGCCGCGGCCGAAAACGGGGTCTACCCCAAGGTGTTCCACGCCCTCCTCGACGAGGGCGTGGCGTTGGCTCCCGGCCCCTATGAGGCCCTCTTTCCCAGCTTGGCCCACACCGACGACCACATCGACACCACAGTGGAGGCCTTTGCGGCGGCTTTGGCGAAATAGTCGGACTACGGGGAGGCCGCCATGGAGACCCGGGCAGCCGCCTTGTAGATGTACTCGGCTGGTCCGGGGTCGTCGGGGTCCATGAGGTTGGCCATGATCCGCAGGGCCCACTCCATGGCCGGTCGCGACTGCATGCCGATCCGGGTGAGCTCTCGCAGCAGCGCCGGTTTGCCGATCAGCCGGGCGAATATCCGAGCCACCCGGAAGTACGTCCCGTAGTGCTCTTCCAGTAGCGCCGGGTACCGCCAGATCACCCCGCCGTCGCCGGTGGCGATGGCCTCGGCCACCAGATCGGCGGCCATCTTCCCGGTCTCGTAGGCGTAGTCGATGCCCTCGCCGTTGAACGGGTTCACCGACCCGGCTGCGTCTCCCACCACCAGATGGTTCGGCCCCACCTTGGGGTTCACCGAACCGGCCATGGGCAGACGTCCTCCCACCGGCTCCATCAGCGCCCCGTTGGGGTCGATCTCCCAGTAGCCGGGCAGTGTGGCCGCGAACTCCCGCATCAAGTGCGAGGTGTTCACCGAGGTGTAGTCGCGAAACGTGGACAACAGCCCTACTCCCACGTTCACGCTTCCGTCGCCCAGCGGGAATATCCAGCCGTAGCCGGGCAGCGAGTTGCCGTTGCGATCCCGCATGTCCAGGGCGCTCTCGATCCATGGAGTGTCGTGGAGCGGGCTTTCGAAATAGGTGCGGATGGCCATGCCCTGGGGGTACGACCGGTCTCGGGCCGTTCCCAGGGCCCGCCCGAACCGGGAGTTGGCCCCGTCGGCCACGGCCACATAGCGGGCTTTGATCTCACGGGAGCGGCCGGTGGCCTTATCCACCACCTCGGCCCCGTCCAACAGCCCGTTGACCAGAATTGGGCGGGTGGCTTCGGTGCCCAGCAGCAACTCGGCCCCGGCGGCCACCGCATGGTCGGCCACCATCTGATCGAGCTCTCGCCGCCGCACTACATATCCGTAGTCGGGGAACACCGGGTGCTGAGGCCAGGCCAGCTCCATCGTGCGCCTGTGGGCCACTGCCCGCAGACCCCCATAGCGGTGGTTGCCGACGAGCTCGTCGCCCAAGCCCATGTCGATCAGCGAATGAACAGCCCGCGGGGTGAGCCCGTCACCGCAGGTTTTGTCGCGGGGGAAGTTCTTGCGCTCCACCACCACCACATCTAGGCCGTGTTGGGCAGCCCAATAAGCGGTGGCTGCTCCCGCAGGACCGCCGCCCACCACCAGCAGATCCCGGCGAGGCGTCAGTTTGCTCCGATCCCGGCGCTGGCCATCAGGCCCCTCAGCGTGCTGGGGAAGGTCTGCCCGGTCTGGAACTGCGATGGCACCACACCTTCGGCCTCGAACAGCTCCTCGAGATCGTGCAAGTCGGACTCGGCGACCCCGCCCAGCTCGACTCGCTCAAAGTAGGTCACGGCGAGGATTTCTCGGGCGCTCAGATCGTCGCCGAAGGCGGGCATCCCGTTGGCCGCTCCCAGCGACACGTCTCCGGCGTCTCCATAGATGGTTCCGGGTTCGGCTGGCGAACCATTGATGACCCAGATCACATGGTCTTCCCAGTTGTTGAACGTGTCCACCACCTCGCCGCCGATCAACGCGGGGCCGACCCCGCCGCCGCCTTCGGCGCCGTGGCAGCCCGCGCATCCGCCGCTGCCCTCGTATACCTCGCGGCCCAGAGCAATGATCTCGCTGTCCCGCTCGGGCGACTCCAAAGTGCCGGCGAAGATAATGGCCCAGAACGGCAAGAAGATAAGCACGGGCACGGCCCAAGCCGGAATCTTCTTGCGGTTCAACGCGGCCTGAATCCACGGCTTCACCGGCTCCGGCTCCGGTGCCGTTTCGGGCTCGGGCTCCAAATCAGGCAGTTCGGGCAAAGAGGAAGACGCCGCCGCGGCCGCAGGGGCCTGGGCCTGGGCCACCGCAGGAGCCGCGGTGGTCTCCGATGGCGGAACCTCTGCCGCGGGTTCGTCGTCGGTGGCCGCGCCGAGGTCCTTGCGACGATCTCGCGATCGTTTCAGCAGATGCTCGGGTACTTCTACCAACGCTCCTCCGGTATGGCTCCCGGCCGGCACCACGTCCGGCCCCGTGCAACATTAGGCCCGCCCAACGCTAACGGCCTAACCAGCGCGAACAGTGACTTTGGGCCGATGCGACGGGGCACGGGTAGCAGCCACTTTGATGTGTAGGAATGCGGGGTGGGGCTACTACTATCTGTCGCGGAACCGCACCCACGAGGGGAGGAACGTGGCCGCTCAGAGGCCCATAGACATCGCCGTCACCAAGTTCTACATGGCTCTCGGGGGAACCTTCGTCCTCTATCTGGCCTTGTGGGCTTTTATCGCCGTCCACCAGTACGACGAGGGCTTGGGTGCGCCGTACTTCAATGTGGCCCTCACTGCCTCCTCGGTAGTGGCCGTTCTGGGCATCGTGGCGTTCTTGGAGTACGCCCGCCGCCGTCCGGTGGGCACCTACCACACATGGGGCGAGGCCATGTTCGCCGCGGCGTGTATCTTCTTCCTGCTGTTCTGGATCTATGGCGTGGTGCCCCATCAGTGGCTGGTGTACGCCGACAGCGAACTCGGCTGGCGCAAAGACCGCCTCATCGAGGGCTACTACGTGGGCAACCAGGGCATCATCTCCTGGGCCCTGCCGTTCGACCTCCCCTATCTGGTATTGCGCGATGTTGTCGCGGTGTTGATCTACGGTCTGGCCTTGGCTGGGAACGTGGCTGGCTGGTTCGTGTGGCAGAACCGGGGCAAGACCGCCCCAGTTGAGGTGGAGAAGTCCGAGTATGGACGACCAATCGTGAGAGAGGGGGCGAGTGTCTAATGGCCGGTCCCGATGCCAATCCCCCCATGCCGGAGTTCCGCGACGACTACGTGCTGGTTGAGGTGGACAACGACTACCTCCAGAGCAAGGTGAAGCCCAAGCAGTTCATCCACATCGACCAGTCCGAGTGCATCATGTGCGAGGGCTGCGTGGACATCTGCCCGTGGAAGTGCATCCACATGGTGGCCCCCGATGCGGTCGACTTGGCGGTGGGGGCCGAGCAGCCCGGAGTCGACCCCAGCGACCATGTCATCTTCACCATCGACGAGGACGCCTGTACCCGCTGCGCTCTGTGCGTCGACCGGTGCCCCACGGGTGTGATCACCCTGGGCAAATTGGGCGACCCGGGGGGCGATGGCGACCCGCATACGCGAATGACCAGCTACGGCTACGGCTACGGCATGCGGTTGACCTAGAACTAGTGCCCGGAACGGACTGAAGAGGACTCAGGGAGAACAGTGGCAAAGCAGCCCAGACCACCGGCCAGCGAGCGGGCCAAGCAGGCTATGAGCGGCATGATGAACGACGTTCAGGGGTCGCAGGCCTGGTCGTCAATCTTCCGGCCGGGTTCCATTTTCCGCAAGGGCTACAGCGACAGCCCCCGTAACCGCAGCTACGTGATCATGAACAGCGTGCTGTACCACCTCCACCCGGTGAAGGTGAAGCGCCATGCGGTGAAGGTCAGCTACACCCTGTGCTTGGGCGGCCTCAGCTTCTTTCTTTTCATCCTGCTCACGGTGACCGGCATCTTCTTGATGTTCTTCTACCGGCCCACCGCGGCCCAGGCCTGGGACGACATCTACGTCCTCCAGACCTCGGTCACCTTCGGGCTGCTGGTGCGCAACATGCACCGATGGGCCGCCCACCTCATGGTGATCACCGTGTTTTTGCACATGGCCCGGGTCTTCTACCACGGGGCCTACAAACCTCCGCGAGAATTCAACTGGGTCGTCGGGGTCATCTTGTTGACCCTCACCCTGCTGCTGTCGTTCACCGGGTATCTGCTCCCCTGGGACCAGTTGGCCCTATGGGCGGTGACGGTGGGCACCAATATGATGGGCTTCACCCCGGTATTCGGCGATCAAGTGCGCTTCGTGCTGCTCGGCGGGGTGGAGATCGGCACCGACACGCTGCTGCGATGGTATGTGCTGCACGTGCTGATGCTGCCCTTTGTGCTCGTCATATTCCTTGCTGTCCACTTCTGGCGAGTGAGAAAGGATGGAGGTATTTCCGGGCCGCTGTAGAAGCGACGTCGCATAGACGCATCTGGCCCGATCTGAAAGCCCATGGCTGAAGTCCCCGAACACCTCCTGAAGCGAGCCCAAGAGGCCCGCGAGCGCGCCGAAGCCCAAAAGGGCGGCGGCGATGCTGCCGCGCCCGAATCTTCCGGCGGGGAATCCTCCGATGCCCCCGCGCCGGAGTCTTCGGGAGGTCCAAAGATCCCCGACCACTTGCTGGACCGGTCCAAGTCGGCCCGCGACCAGGCCGCCTCCGGTGGCGCCGCCCCTGCGGCCGCCGCCGCGGTGGCCACCGCCCCGATGCCCGCCCAGCCCGAGCCCACCGGGCCGGGAGGGGGCACTCAGAGGCTGCTCACCGTGGTCAAGTCGGGCTCCATCCAGGATGTCAAGGCCACGCCCACCGACAAGGTCCACGTCTGGCCCCACCTCTTAGTTGTGGAGTTCGTGGCCGCGCTGATCTTCACCGCCTTCACCCTGATCTTCTCGATCTTCGTCAACGCCCCGCTGCTGGAGTTGGCCAACTTCAACGAGACGCCCAACCCGTCCAAGGCCCCGTGGTACTTCCTCGGCCTCCAAGAGCTGCTCACCATGTTCCACCCGATGGTGGCTGGGGTGACCATCCCCGGCATTGCGCTGTTCCTGCTGATCCTGGCGCCATACATAGACCGCAATCCCAGCAAAAAGCCCGAGGATCGCAAGTTCGCTATTTCGCTTATGACCCTCCACCTGATGTTCTGGGCGATCCTCGTTCTTATCGGCTCGTTCTTCCGGGGTCCCGGCTTCAACTTCGTCTTCCCCTGGGAAGTCGGACTCTTCTTCGATCTGTAGGAATTGACTATGGGCGTAGCACTCTCCATCGCCATACCGATCATCGTGGTTGCCGCGGTGATCGTGTTGGTTGGCGCGGCCCGGCGTCGGGAAACCATGGCGGCCGAAGGGCGTCTGACTCGGGAGACCCGCCGGCGAGACCGAGGACGGGTGGACATCGACGAAGCCTCGGGCGAAGCCGACGCCCCCACCGGCCGAGAGGTGGAGCGGGCCGCGGTGCTGGCTCGCCGCAGCGCTGGCACCGAGTTGGTGGAGGCCGCCGATGCCTCGGTGGAGGAGTGGACCCCGCCCGATCCCGAGGCCGTGGGGGTGAGCCGCCGGCAGTTCTTGAACCGCAGCACAGTGGCCATGATGGGCTTCAGCATCAGCGGTTTCGGCGCGGCCTGCATTGCGTTTTTGTGGCCGCCGTTCGTCACCGGCTTCGGCGCCGACGTAAACGCCGGCCTGGTCGACGAAGTCAAGTCCCGAATCAGGGACGAAAACGGTTTTCTGTACCTTCCCGAGGGCCGTGCCTGGGTAACCGAGTACCCCGCGGCGGCCCTGCAAAAGGCCCAAGCCACCTACAGCGCCCCCGAATTGGTGGGCATTGAATCGGGGCTCATTGCCCTGTTCCAAAAGTGCCCTCATCTGGGGTGTCGGGTGCCGAGCTGTTTGACCTCGCAGTGGTTCGAGTGCCCCTGCCACGGGTCCCGCTACAACCAGGTGGGCGAGAAGCGGGGCGGACCAGCGCCTCGGGGCATGGACCGATTCGCCATGTCGGTGAACACCAAGGGGGAGTTCATCATCCGTACCGGCACCGTCATCCAGGGTCCACCCATCGGGGTGAACACCACCGGCCAGGAGCCTGAGGGGCCGAGCTGTCTTGGGGGGGCATCGCACTGATGCACCTGTTTGCCGCCTCAACCCAGCGCAACCTGGGCATGGCCATCGCGGTCGTCGCCATCGTGGGCTTCGCCATCTACCTCATCTACAACGTGATGTGGGCGGGGCGGGGAGAAAAAGGCTCAGAGCTGGAGCTGGCCCCCAACCGCAAACCCTATTTGGACGATGAGGAGCTGGAAACCTCCAAGCTGGATCTCGCTTTGGTCAGCGGCCTGGTCACCCTGGTGATCATCGGCGTGGCCCTGCCCCTGTACTGGTTGGGCGAGCCGGGACGCCAGCAGGGCTACGTGGACTTCTCCCGGGATCAGTTCACCAGCCGGGGCTTCGAGCAGTATGAGGAACGGTGCGCCAGCTGCCACGGCGGCGGCGGCCTCGGCGGCACTACCGCCACGTCGATTACTGACGACGCCGGCAACTTCATCGCCGCCATCGAGTGGGAGGTTCCCGCCCTCACCACCGCTCTCTACCGCTTCTCCGATGCCGAGGTGCGCCACATCCTCAACTACGGCCGGCCTCCCACCCCCATGCAGGCGTGGGGCGCCCCCGGCGGCGGCCCCCTCACCACCCAGCAGGTGGACGAGCTCATCCAGTACATCCAGAGCATCCAGCTCTCCCCCGAGCAGGTGCAAGGTGAAGTGCTGGACGGCATCGTCCTCCAAGTGCGAGACGACGTGTTAGCGGCCAATCCCGATCTCGACAACCGGCTCGTCGCGGCCAACGACGCGGTGAGTGCTGCGGGGGCCGACGAAGCCGCCGCCGAAGCCGCCGCCCGCCAGGTGGCCGCGCTAGAAGAGGAACTCCGCGAAACCAGCGAGCAGCACATACGTAACCTGAACTCGCCGGAGAGGGGCGAGCTGCTGTTCAACAATGGGGTGTACGGTTGCGCCCGCTGTCACACCCCGCGGGATTCCTGGCGATTTACCGGACCGGAAGTGAACCCCGGCGACGGGCCGGTGGTTCTGGCTCGGGGATCTGAACAAGAGGCCGAGGTGGTTGCCAGCTTCGGGGGCTTGATACCGGCCTACATTCCTGGTGGCGGCGGGTTCGGTCCCAACCTCACCAACGGTGCCACCCTTCGGCAGTTCGACTCCGCCGAGGGCCATGTCGGCTTTGTCACTATCGGCTCCGAGGAGGGAGTGGGTTATGGCAACTTCGGCCAGGGAGACGGTGGTGGCCAGATGCCAGCCTTCGGGGTGTGCGTGGGCGACCGGGACGCCAATGAGCAAAGTCCGTTCCACGGGTTCTGCACCCTGGAAGACGGCAACACTCGACCAGGCATGCTGACCCAACAGCAGATCGCCGACATCGTGGCCTTCGAGCGGGGGTTGTGAGCATGGGCTCGATCGTCTCCGCAGTAGGCGCACTGGCCGCCATCTCGTTTGACAACGAGGTCCGCGGCCTGCTGACGGTGCTGTTGGGCGCGGCCATCCTCATGGGGTCGGTGTGGCTCATCATCTCCACCAACACCGGCTTCCGCCTAGGCAGCCTTATCGCCATCTCGGCCATCTTCGGCTGGACGGCGATGATGGCGCTGCTGTGGGCTCTGTACGGCATCGGCCTCCAAGGGGCCCGCCCCACCTGGGAGGTCCAGGCCATCCATATCGGCAACCCGTCGGTGTCGGACAACGAGGCCAACCCGCCCCCGGATATTCTCGACGATCTGCCCAACCCGATCACCTGCACCACGTTGGGCGACCGGGATTGTCTGCCCAAGGCCATCCAACTGGTACGGGTTCTGGGCGACAGCAGTCAGCGGGTCGAGTTCGACTCCATCGACGCCGGTGCCATCCGCATTGAGGTGAACGCCTTCCACGACGAACTGGTCGATGGCGACCCTCGCAAGCTCACCGGCGATGACATCGAGGGAGAGGTGCAGCGACTGGCCAACGAGCAGCGCATCCGCAACAACGGCCTGACTTTGAGCGAGCTGAAAGGTATCGCGCCCGAACTCACCGATGAGGCCGAGCGCCGAGGCTGGTTGGAGTTGGGCGATTGGAACTTGGAGACCACCCAGGCGGCCGGTGAAGCGATCACCGAGGCCAGCGACTACCTGACAACCGCCGATTTGGGCTTCGGCGCGACCGATGAGCAGAGCAATACCTTCGTGGTGCTGGATGCCTACCAGCAGGGGGGCAAACCTGAACGGCTCAACAATGGCGTTTGGGAGCGGGTCAGCAACAAGGTCATCACCAGCGCCATGCCTCGGCACCCCACCAACTACACGGTGGTGCAGGTCCAGCGGTCCAAATACCACCCGCCGGTGGCCGGACAGGCCCCACCCCCCGCTGAGGTCGACGCCGACGAACCGGTCATCTCGGTGCTCTTGCGCCGCAACCTGGGCCGGTTCCGCCTACCCGGTATTCTGGTGGCCATTGGCTCCGGCTTGTTGTTCTTGGTGTCTTTGCTGATGCTCCACACCCGTGACCTGGAAGTCCGCCGTCGCCTGGAGGGCGAAGGCGCGGCCCCATGATCGCTCTGGGGTAGTCCGCGATGACCGGCCAATACCTGCCGATCTTCGCCCTGGGAGTCTTGGCCGTACTGTTTGCCGCCCTGAGCTTTGGCGCCTCCCGGTTGCTGGCCCCCCGGCGGCAGACCAAGGCCAAGCTGGCCCCCTACGAGTGCGGGGTCGAAGAGAGCACCGACGCCCCCGAGCGGTTCGGGGTCCGGTTCTTCCTCATCGCCATGATCTTCATCGTCTTCGACATAGAGATCATCTTCTTGTACCCCTGGGCGGTGTCCTACCGGGGGCTGGGCCTGTTCGGCCTGGTGGCCATGGGCATATTCGCCCTGGCGGTGTTCGAGTCGTTCGTGTACCTCATCGGCAACGGTGCCCTCGACTGGGGACCGTCTCGGCCGATGTGGCGGCGTGACCCGCAGGTGTCGGCCCGTCGCACCAGCGACACCACCATCCGCCGGGTAGGTCTGGACGGGCGAAGCGCCCCGGAGGAGGCGGCATGAAATTCTGGTGGTGTCAGCAACGACGGTGGGCCGACAAATGAAGCTTCCATTGCTAGGGGATCCCGAGGCCATCCTCGACCGCGGACTGGAGGGGGTCGACCACAACTTCGTGACCGGCAAGCTAGAAGATCTGGTCAAGTGGTCCCGGGCCCGGAGCTGTTGGCCAGCCACGTTCGGCTTGGCCTGCTGCGCCATCGAGATGATGGCCACCGGCGGTGCCCACTACGACTTGGCCCGCTACGGCATGGAGGTGTTCCGGGCCTCTCCCCGCCAAGCCGATCTGATGATCGTGGCTGGCCGCGTCTCCCAGAAGATGGCGCCCATCCTGCGCCGCATCTACGACCAGATGATGGAGCCCAAGTGGGTGATCTCCATGGGCGTGTGCGCCTCCAGCGGCGGCATGTTCAACAACTACGCCATCGTGCAGGGCGTCGACCAGATTGTGCCGGTAGACGTCTACGCCCCCGGCTGCCCTCCCGGCCCCGAGACCCTCATGCACGCCATCTTGACCCTCCACGACAAGATCACCAGCGGAGAACTCACCCAACGGCGTGAGGAAACCGGGGCCGGAGCCAACCTCACCGTGAGCCAGCAGGACGGCCAGACATCGACTGGCGTGGTCATCCGTTCATGAGCGACTCGGTACGGCATGTACCCCGCGACCAGCTCATCGAAACGGTGAGCGGCCTGCGCGACGAGGGCTATGTGTCGGCTCTGGACGTGACCGCGGTGGACTACCTGGAGCATCCTGGCCGCCACGACCTGCCCCCCGAGGTGGCCCCTGAGCGATTCGAGCTGGTGGTCACCCTCATATCCCATGCGGCGCCGGGCCGCATCCGACTGCGGGTGCAGGTTCCGGCCGACGATCTCACCGTGCCCTCCCTGTTCGACCTATTTCCCGGCACTGAGGCTCTTGAGCGGGAAGTGGCCGACATGTTCGGCATCGACTTCGAAGGCCATCCCGACCCCACCCGCATCCTCATGCCCCCGGATTGGGAAGGCCACCCGCTGCGGAAGGACTTCGCCGTGGGCCGCATCCCCGTCCAGTTCAAGGCCACCCGATGAGCGCCCCCGAGTCCACGGTCGAAACCGCCACCGACGAGGCCGTCCGCCGCCGGGACAACAGCGCGGTTCTCCGCATCGGCGAGGACGACGGCGAGCGGCTCGAAGCCGAAGCCGGCACCAGCGACACCAGCATGGTCATGAATATGGGGCCTCAGCACCCCAGCACCCACGGTGTGCTGCGGCTCATGCTGGAGATGGAGGGGGAGACGGTGATGCGGTCCAAGCCGGTCATCGGCTACCTCCACACCGGCATGGAGAAGACCGCCGAGACCCTCACCTACCTCCAGGGCCCCACCAACGTCACCCGCATGGACTACGCCGCCCCGCTGTTCAGCGAGCTGGCCTTCTCTATGGCCACCGAGGCGCTGCTGGGGTTGGAGCTCCCCCCTCGGGCCACCTGGATCAGGATGCTTATGTGCGAGCTGAACCGCATCAGCTCCCACCTGCTGTTCCAGGCCACCAACGGCATGGACATCGGGGCGGTGTCGATGATGCTCTACGGATGGCGAGAGCGGGAAGAGGCCCTCCGGCTGCTGGAGACCATCACCGGCCTGCGGATGAACCACAACTACATCCGGCCCGGCGGCGTGGCCGCCGACCTGCCCGACGGCTGGCGCGATGAGGTGCTCACCCTGATCGACAAGCTGCCCGCTCGGCTCAACGAGTTCGACACCCTGCTCACCGGCCAGCCCATCTACCGGGAGCGGCTCCAAGGAGTCGGGGTGATCAACACCGCCGAGTGCTTGGCTCTGGGCGTCACCGGGCCGATCTTGCGCTCCACCGGCTACGCCTGGGACCTGCGCCGGGACATGCCCTATCTGGCCTACGACCAGGTGGAATTCGACGTGGTGGTGGGCACCTACGGCGACTGCTTCGACCGCTACGCCATCCGGTTGAACGAGATCAGGGAGTCCATCCGCATCCTGGCCCAGATACTCGACCAGATGCCTCCGGGCGACTACCGGGTGCAGGACAAAAAGGTCACCCCGCCGCCTCGGGCCCGCATCGACGAGTCGATGGAGGCCCTCATCCACCACTTCAAGATCTTCACCGAGGGGTTCAAAGTGCCCGCCGGCGAGGTGTACGCCGCGGTGGAGTCTCCCCGGGGCGAGCTGGGCTGCTACATGGTGTCGGACGGCTCCGCGGTGCCCTACCGCATGCACATCCGTGGCCCCAGCTTCGTGAACCTGCAAACCCTGCCCTACCTGATGCGGGGAGGCATGGTGGCCGACGCGGTGGCCATCATCTCGTCGGTCGATCCCATCATGGGGGAGGTGGACCGCTAGCCATGGCCCGCCTCAACCCCAACAGCCTCACCATTGCCCAAGAGATCATCGCCCGGTACCCGGTGCCACGCTCCGCGTTGATCCCGCTGCTCCACTTGGCCCAAGAACAAGACGGCTACGTCACCGAGGACGCCATGGCCCACATCGGCGAGTTGGTAGGCGTCACCCCCGCCGAGGTGATGGGCACGTGCAGCTTCTACGAGATGCTCAAGCGGGAGCCGGTGGGCGACTACATGGTCAACATCTGCAACGGCATCTCCTGTCACCTGCTGGGCTCGGAAAACCTGATCCACCACGCCGAGGCCATCTTGGGGGTGCGACCCGGGGGGACCACGGCCGACGGAAAGATCACCTTGGAAGCCGTGGAGTGCATAGCCGCTTGCACCGAGGCCCCCTGTCTCCAGGTCAACTACCGCTATCGCAATCAGGTCAGCACCGAAGACTTCGACCAACTGGTGTCCGAGCTTCGCGACGACAACGCCAACGTCGCCCCCCATGGCAATCTGGCCAAGGTACGCCAGCACATCGGCGAGGAGCGCCGGGCCGGGGTGTCGCCCCCCGACGGCCAGGGCGAACCCGTCTGGATGGCCCGTAACCCCTCCGACAACGGAGACGGCTCATGACCGCCGTCGCCGCCCAAGACTTGAAGATCATCACCTCTCGCTTCGACGTCGAAGACGGCCACACCCTGGCCGGATACGAGCGCACTGGGGGCTATGCCGGTCTGCGTCGGGCCATGGAGATGGCCCCCGCCGATGTCCACGGCGAAGTCCGCACCGCCAGCCTGCTGGGCCGGGGCGGCGCCGGGTTCCCCGCCGGGGTCAAGTGGGGCTTCTGCCCGCCGGGGGTGTGGCCCCGCTATTTGGTGGTGAACGGCGACGAGTCCGAGCCCGGCACCTACAAAGACCGCCTCCTCATGGAGCGCGACCCCCATCAGCTCATCGAGGGTTGCCTGATCGCCTGTTATGCCCTGGGCCTCTCCCAGTGCTTCTTGTATGTGCGAGGCGAGATGGCCCACGCCCAAGAGCGCTTGGCCGCCGCCCTCAACGAGGCCTACGAGGCCGGCTACGTGGGCGCCAATGTGCTCGGTGCCGACGACTTCTCAGTGGACATCACCCTCCACTGGGGCGCCGGCGCCTACATAGTGGGGGAGGAGACCGCCCTCATCGAGAGCCTGGAGGGCAACCGGGGGATGCCCCGGCTCAAGCCGCCCTACTTCCCGGCTTCCATCGGCCTGTACGGCAAGCCCACCATCGTCAACAACGTGGAAACCCTGGCCAACCTCCCGTGGATCGTGTCCAACGGCGGGGATGCCTTTGCCGCCATGGGGGCCGAAAGCTCGACCGGTACCCGAGTGTTCGCGGTGTCCGGTCACGTTGTCACCCCCGGCGTGTTTGAGGTGCCCTTCGGCACCACCACCTTCCGCGACATCATCTTCGATCCCCGCTACGCCGGCGGCCTCCACCCCGGCCGCACCCTCAAGACGTTCATCCCCGGTGGGGCGTCGGCCCCGTGGTTCTTCGACGAGCACCTCGACATTCCCCTGGAGAAGGCCACGGTGGACAAAGCCGGCTCGATGCTGGGTTCGGGGGCCATCGTGGTGATGGACGACACCACCGACGTGGTCAAGGCCTGCCACAACGTGGTGCGGTTCTTCGCCCGGGAGTCGTGTGGCAAGTGCACCCCGTGCCGAGAGGGCACTTCCTGGCTGGAGAAGATCCTCAGCCGCATCCTGGCCGGCCAGGGTCGCCCCCAAGATCTCGATCTGCTGATGGACGTCTGCGACAACATCAGCCCCGGCATCAACTGGCCGCCCCGCCAGACCACCATCTGCCCGCTGGGACCGTCGGCCGTCTCGCCCATCGCCTCCGCCCTCGAGCGGTTCCGCAGCGAGTTCGAGGCCTACCTCCCCGCCACACCGGTATCGGTCACCTCCACCTCAGGAGTCGCATCATGAGCGAGGCCGAGACCGTGGTGAATATCACCGTCAACGGCCAACCGGTGGAGGCCAGCCCCGGAGAGTGGGTCATCGCCGCCGCCGAGCGGGCCGGGGTTTACATCCCCCACTTCTGCTACCACCCCCGGATGGAATCAGTGGGCATGTGCCGCATGTGCATCGTCGACATCGACACCGGACGCGGCCCCGCCCTGCAACCCTCCTGCATGGTGGCGGTGACCGAGGGCATGGTGGTGGACACCACCTCCGATCAAACCCGCAAGGCTCAAGACGGGGTGCTGGAGTTTCTGCTCCTGAACCACCCGCTCGACTGCCCCGTGTGCGACAAGGGCGGCGAGTGCCCCCTCCAAGACCAGACCATGGCCTACGGCCCTGGCGAGAGCCGGTTCATCGAGGAAAAGCGCCATTTCGAAAAGCCCATCCCGGTGAACGACTTGGTGTACCTCGACCGGGAGCGCTGCATCCTGTGCGATCGCTGCACCCGGTTCGCCGACGAGGTGGCCGGCGATCCGCTCATCACCTTCCAAGACCGGGGCGACCAAACCCAGGTCAACACCTTCCCCGATCTGCCGTTCTCCTCCTATTTCAGCGGCAACACCGTGCAAATCTGCCCGGTGGGGGCACTTACCGCGGTGCCCTATCGGTTCAAGGCCCGTCCCTGGGACCTCACCGAGGTTGAATCCACCTACCCCAACCCGATGGGCGACCGAGTGGTGGTGCAGGCCTCCCGCGATCAGGTGCTCCGCTACCAGGGGGTGGACAGCGACGCCGTCAACTGGGGATGGCTCACCGACAAAGACCGCTTCGCGTTCGAGGCCAACGCCAGTGAGCTGCGGCTGCGGTCGCCGCTGGTGCGGGGAACCCCGCTAGGCCAGCCCGACCCCGACGGAAGCGAGCTGGTGGAGACCTCCTGGCGCCAAGCCCTCACCTTGGCCGCGGATGCCATCGGGGCCGCACTGGCCAACAGAGGCCCCCAGTCGGTGGCCGTTCTGGGCGGGGCCCGACTGACCAACGAGGACCAGTACGCATGGTCCCGGTTGGCCAAAGGGGTCATCGGCACCGACAACGTCGACGCCCAACTCGACGATGGACTGCCCGCCAATGCGGTGCTCGGCCTGCCCCGGGCCACCATCAATCGGGCCTGCACTCCCGGCGGCACCGTGATCTTGATGGCACCCGATCCCAAAGAGGAGCAGGGCACCCTGTATCTGAGGCTCCGCCACGCCGTGGTCAACGACGGTGTGCAGCTCATCGAGCTCACTCCCCGGGCCTCCGGGCTGAGCCACCTAGCCGCCCACCGCCTGCACCACCGTCCTGGTGAGGCCGCCGCGGTTGCCGCGGCCCTGGTGGGCGGCGACATCGACTCCGGCCCCGACGGGGAGATCGGCGGGGTTCCGGCCGAGGCCCTGGCCGCTGCGGCGGCCGCGCTAGCCGACCGGGCCGACCAGCCGATCACCGTGATCTTGGGCCGTACCTCGCTGGCCGAGGCGGCCGGCCCCACGGTGGAGGCCGCGGCCGAGTTGATGAAGTTGGCCAAGCTGCTGGCCGCCGGGAGCCGACCGGGCATCGCCTTTTTGCCCGCGTTGCACCGGGGCAACGTGCTCGGTGCCCTGGACATGGGCCTGTCCCCCGGTCTCTTGCCCGGTCGAGTAACCCTGGCCGACGGCGGATCGGCGCTGGCCGAGTCGTGGGGATCGGTGCCAGCCGCCTCCGGCGCCGACGCCCGAGGCATCCTAAAAGCCGCCGCCGACGGAGATATCGACGTCTTGATCCTGCTGGGCGCCGACCCCCTGGGCGACGTCCCCGCTCGCAAAGCGGCCGAAGCCGCCCTCAGCAGTGTGGGCACGGTCATCGCCTCCGACCTGTTCCTGCACTCTTCCGCGGCCCAGGCCCACATCGTGCTTCCCGCCGCCGGTTTCGGCGAGCGCCGGGGCACCCACACCAACCTGGAGGGGCGGATCACCCGGGAGCGCCAGGCGGTTACCCCACCGGGCACGGCCCGGGCCGACTGGGCCATCGCCGCTGAGCTCGCCCGACTGCTGGGCGCCGATTTCGGTTTCGCCAGCCCCGAAGAGGTCTGGGACGAGATCGTGCGGGTGGCGTCATCGCACCAAGGCCTCTCCTTGGATGAAATCGACACCGAGATCGACGGCGTGGTGGCTGCCGACAGCTCTATTGCGTTCACCCCGCCCGAAGAGGCCACCCTGGTGCCCCACGTCGACTCCTACAGCCTGCGCCTGGTGTCGGCTAGGCGCATGTACGACCGGGGCACCCTGGTCCAGCACGCCCCCTCGCTAGCCGGACTGGCCCCCGGCGCGGTGCTGGCTCTGAACGCCTCCGATTTCCAGCGTGTTGGGGTTGATCCCGGTGCCGAGGTACAGGTGGTGTCGCACGTCGGCGAGATGAACGTGCCGGTGGTGGCCGACCCCGGTGTGCCCCGAGGCTCTGCGGTGTTGGGATTCAACCACCCCGATTTGGACGTGCGGGTGCTCATCGACCCCGATTCCGTGGTCACCGACCTCAGGATCCAAACCGGATGATGGCCGGCCTGTCGCTTCCCGGCCCCACCGTGATCGGCCTCGACCCGCTGTACACCGGCGGAGTGGGCCTGGCCGAAGTGCTAATCACCCTGTTGAAGGTGGGGGTGGCCTTCGCCCTGCTGATGGTGGCCGTGATGTTGATGATCTGGTTCGAGCGCAAGGTCATCAGCGACATGCAGAACCGCATCGGCCCCAACCTGGCCGGCCCGTTCGGCATACTCCAGACGCTGGCCGACGGCATCAAGCTGTTCTTCAAGGAAGACCTCATTCCCGAGCAGTCCGACCGGCTGGTGTTCAAGCTGGCCCCCTATTTGTCGCTGGTGCCCGCTTTCCTGGTGTTCGCCGTGGTTCCCGTGGGGGGCGACTTCAGCGGCGGCAACGGCCGGGTCAGCCTGTTCGGCCACGAGACCTTTCTTCAGGTTGCCGACCCGCCAGTGGGGATCCTGCTGGTGCTGGCCATGTCGTCGGTGGCGGTCTACGGGGTCATGTTGGCCGGCTGGTCGTCGGGCTCCAAGTATCCGCTGCTGGCGTCGGTGCGGGCCTCAGCCCAGATGGTGTCGTATGAGGCGGCGCTCGGCTTGTCGCTGGCCGCGGTGCTGTTGAAGTCGGGCAGCCTGTCCACCAACCAGATCGTGGCTGAGCAGTCGGTGTGGAACTGGAATCTGTGGGTTACCTGGGTGGTGCCCATGGTCATCTTCTTGATCGCGGCCACCGCCGAGCTCAACCGACCCCCGTTCGACTTGGTGGAGGCCGAGCAAGAGCTGGTCGGCGGCTTCCACACCGAGTACAGCTCCATCCGCTTCGCTCTGTTCTACCTGGCCGAGTTCATGAACATGATCACCATGTCGGCCATCGTGGTGACGCTGTTCTTGGGCGGCCCCAACGGCCCCGACTTCACCTCGGTGGGCTGGCTGTCGGGCGTGCTGTGGTTCTTCGCCAAGCTGATGCTGTTCCTGTTCTCTTTCGTGTGGCTGCGGGCCACCTTGCCCCGCTTCCGCTACGACCAGCTCATGGACTTGGGCTGGAAGCTGCTCATCCCCCTTTCGCTGGGGTGGCTGCTGGTGCTGGCCTCCTACGACGTGGCTGGCGACCGGGGCTGGAACCGGGCCGCGGCGGTGATCGTGGCGCTGGCCATCATGGCCGCACTAGCCAGTCTGTTGGCCCTGGCCCTGAGGGCCGCCCGCCAACGCCGAGAGCTCGATCCCCAAGGAGAGTTTGTCTAATGGGTTACCTCCAGGGATTCGCGGTCACGTTCCGCAAGATGTTCAAGGGCACCGAGAGCGGCCGGGTGGTCACCACCCAGTACCCCGACGAGAAGCGCCCCAAGCCCGAGCGCTTCCACGGCCGCCATGTGCTCAACCGCTACGAGGACGGCATGGAGAAGTGCATCGGGTGCGAGCTGTGCGCTGGCGTTTGCCCGGCCCGCTGCATCTACGTGCGAGGGGCTGATAATCCGCCCGACGATCCGGTGTCGCCTGGCGAGCGCTTCGGCTACGTGTACGAGATCAACTATCTGCGGTGTATCCACTGCGATCTGTGCGTGGAGGCCTGTCCCACCGAGGCCATCACCGAGTCGAAGCTGTTTGAGTTCTCGTTCACCAACCGCTCCGACGCCATCTACACCAAAGACGAGCTGGTGGTGAGAGACGACGGCCGGCCCCAGCAACTCCCCTGGGAGGATTGGAAGCCCGGCGACGACGAGCACACCTCGGCCTGGGTGCGGGCCACGTCGCCTTCGGGACGGGCCGACTACGAGGGCCAGGTGGCCTGGTCGGGCGAACTGGGCTACGGCATCCGCTCTCCGGAGCGGGGTCAGTCGGCCGACGCTGAGCCAGATGCTGAGCCCGACGACGACCACAGCGAGCATCACCACGACGACCACGACCACGGCCACGACGACCACGGAGGCCATCACTGATGGAGACTGCCGTCTTCATTGTGTGCGCGGCCATCGTGCTGGCCGGGGCGCTGGGAGTGGTGCTGGCCCGCAATGCGGTCCACGCCGCGTTGAGCCTGGTGGGAACCCTGTTCGGCATGGCCGTTCTGTTCCTAAACCTGGAGGCCCACTTCTTGGCCGCGGTGCAGATCATCGTTTATGCCGGCGCCATCGTGGTGCTGTTCTTGTTCGTGATCATGTTGCTGGGCGTAGACCGGCTCGAAGACCTGTCGGTGGAGCCCATCACCGGCCAGCGTGTCCTGGCCGCCATCGTGGGTTTGGGCACCTTCGGGCTGGCGGTGGTCTTTCTCCTGACCAGCGACATCGGAGCGCGGAGTGTGGGGACCTTGACGCGGGACATCACCGACATCGGCCAGTACTCCAATCTGCGCCAGATCGCCGATGTGCTGTTCACCGACTACGTGTACGCCTTTGAGGCCACCGCCGCCCTGCTCACCATCTCGGTGGTGGGCGCGGTGGTCATGTCCCGCCGCATGGCCCGCGGCGACGAAGCCCAGGAAGCCGCGGAGGACGACTGATGGTCACCGCCTCCTGGTATCTGATTTTGGCCGCCGCCCTGTTCACCATCGGCGCGGTGGGCCTTTTGGTGCGGCGCAATCCGCTGATCATGTTCATGTGCGTGGAGCTGATGCTCAACGCCGTCAATCTCACCTTCATCACCTTCGGACGGGAGTTGGGCGACATCGGCGGGCAGGTGTCGGTGTTCTTCGTTTTGGTGGTGGCCGCCGCTGAGGTAGTGGTGGGGTTGGCCATAGTGGTGGCCATCAACCGCCGCCGCCCCCAGGCCACCGCCGACGACCTATCGGCGTTGAGGGGATAGCGCCGCCATGAGCACCCTCGTCGACCTCGTCTGGCTGATCCCCGCCTTCCCCCTGGCTGGGGTGTTGATCCTCATGGCGCTGGGCCGCCGTTTGGGCGAGCCTCGGGCCGGCTGGCTGGCCACCGCCATGATGGGCGGCTCGTTCATCGCCACCGTGTTGGTGTTCATCGGGCTGGTGGGCCACGAGGGCGACGAGCGGGAAATCGTCGTGACCCTGTTCGAGTGGGTGCCCGCCGGCAAGCTGGCGGTGGACATCGGCTTTCTGGCCGACCCGCTGTCGATCACCATGGCCCTGTTCGTGACCGGGGTGGGGGCCCTCATCCACCTCTACTCCATCGGCTACATGCACGGCGACGAGGGCTTCTCCAAGTTCTTCATCTACCTCAACCTGTTCGCCTTCTCCATGCTCATGCTGGTGCTGGGCGACAACCTGCTGCTCACCTTCCTGGGCTGGGAGGGAGTGGGGGCGTGCTCGTATCTGCTGATCTCGTTCTGGTTCACCGACGAGGCCAACGCCTCGGCCGGCAAGAAGGCGTTCGTCACCAACCGGGTGGGCGACTGGGGCTTCTTGGTGGCCATGCTCCTGGCGTTTTTGACCTTCGGATCGCTCCAGTACGGGGAGATCTTCTTCGACCTCGAACAAAACGGGGTGGCGGCCAGCACTGCGTCGGCCATCGTGGTGCTGCTTTTGGTGGGCGCGGCCGGCAAGTCGGCCCAGTTCCCGCTGCACATCTGGTTGCCCGACGCCATGGCCGGCCCCACTCCGGTGTCGGCCCTCATCCACGCCGCCACCATGGTCACCGCCGGGGTGTACCTGCTCACCCGGATGAACCCCATCATCGCCGCGTCCCACGATTGGGTGCCCGACCTCATCATGTGGGTGGGCCTGGGAACCGCGTTGATGGCCGCAACCATCGCCGTGGCCCAAAACGACATCAAGAAGGTGCTGGCCTACTCCACCGTCAGCCAGCTCGGTTTCATGTTCGTGGCCGTGGGCTCGGGGGCCTATGTGGCCGCCATCTTCCACATGGTCACCCACGCCTTCTTCAAGGCGCTGTTGTTCTTGGGGGCCGGGTCGGTAATCCACGGCATGGACGGCGACCAGGACATCCGCCGCTACGGGGGTCTGGCCCGGCTGCTGCCCATCACCTCGATGACCTTCGTGGCCGGCTGGCTGGCCATCGCCGGCGTGCCGCCGTTTTCCGGCTTCTGGTCGAAGGACGAGATCCTGGCCTACGCCTACGGCGAGAACAAGGTGCTGTGGCTGCTGCTATTGATCACTGCCATCCTCACCGCCTTCTACATGACCCGACTGGTGCTCATGACCTTCTTCGGCTCGCCCCGCTGGGTGTCCGGTGACGACCACGCCGAGGGAGACGAAGAGGCTGACACCGAGACCGACGAGGACGCCCTGCCCCACCGCCATCCCCACGAGTCGCCCTGGACCATGACCGTTCCGCTGGTGCTGCTAGCGGGTTTGGCCATGGTGGCCGGAGTGTCCAATCTGCCGTTCACCTCCGATGTCCACTTCTTGGGCAACTGGCTGAAGCCCTCCCTGTTCGGCAACGAGGGCCATCTCTCCTTCGGCGGAGGCACCCAGTGGGTGTTGGCTATAGTGGCCATCATCGGCAGCCTGGGCGGGGTGTCGGCCGGGGCTGCGGTGTACATCCGCCGCCGGATCGACCCGGCCCGCATCGAGCACCCGTTCTTGGCCCGGGCCTGGCGCGTCGACGAGGCGGTCACCAACTTCATGGGCGGCCCTGGACGCCGGGCCTTCGAGCGCACCACCCAGTTCGATGAGCAGGTGGTGGACGGCGCGGTCAACGCCACCGGCACCCTGGTCCGCCGCGCTGGCACCAAGCTGAGGTCGTCGCAAACCGGCCTGGTCCGCAGCTATGCCCTGGGCATCGCCATCGGCGCAGTGGCGCTGCTGGTGTGGTTCATCACGAGGGCGGGGTTCTGATGGACGGCTCGATGGTCTTGCCGGTCATCATCTTCTTGCCCCTGGTGGGCGCGGCGGCCATCGCGCTGATCGCCCCCTCCCGCTCGACGGTGCTCAAGCCGGTGGCGGTGGCCACCTCGGCGGCCACCGGGGCGCTCACCCTGTGGCTCATGGCCGCCTTCGACAAGAACGACGGCGACTTCCAGTTCACCCAGCTCACCGAGTGGATCGGCTCAGCGGGCATCTCCTGGCACGTCGGGGTGGACGGCATCTCGCTGTTCTTGGTGGTGCTCACCGGGGTTCTGTTCCCCTTGGCCATCGTGGCCTGCGACCCGCCCCATGATGCCAAGGCCTATTACAGCTGGCTGCTGGTGCTGGAAACCGGCTGCTTAGGGGTGTTCCTGTCGCTCGATCTGGTGCTGTTCTTCTTGTTCTTCGAGGTCGTGCTGATCCCCATGTACTTCCTCATCGGCTCGTGGGGCCACGAGAACCGCAAGTACGCGGCCACCAAGTTCTTCCTGTTCACCATGCTGGGCTCGGCCCTCATGCTGGTGGGGATGCTGACCCTGGCGCTTTTGGCCGCTCGTGAAACTGGCGGAGCGGTCACGTTCAACTTGCTGGAGTTGGCCAACAGTGCGGGCGAGTTGCCCACCATCACCGCCCGCTGGATCTTCCTGTCGTTCGCCCTGGCCTTCGCGGTGAAGGTGCCCATCTTCCCGGTGCATACCTGGCTGCCCGACGCTCACACCGAGGCTCCCACCGCCGGCTCGGTGATTTTGGCCGGGGTCATGCTCAAGCTGGGCACCTACGGGCTGGTCCGCTTCGGGCTCTATCTGTTCCCCGAGGCGTCCCGCTACTTCGCCCCGCTGCTGTTCACCCTGGGGGTGATCGGCATTTTGTACGGCGCGGTGGTGGCCACCATGCAGCGCGACCTCAAGCGCCTGGTGGCCTACTCGTCGGTGGCTCACCTGGGCTTCATCGTGCTGGGCATCTTCTCCATCAACACCGAGGGCATTGAGGGCGGTCTGCTCCAGATGGTCAACCACGGCCTGTCCACCGGGGCGCTGTTCCTGCTAGTGGGCTTCATCTACGAGCGCCGCCACACCCGCCAGATCTCCGAGATGATCGGGCTCCAAAAGGCCGCCCCGGTGCTGGCCGCGGTGTTTACGGTGGTGATGCTGTCGTCGGTGGGCCTGCCCGGCCTAAACGGCTTCGTGGGCGAGTTCTTGATTTTGGCCGGGGCGTTCGTGGCCCACCGCTGGTGGGCGGTGGTGGCGGCCGCCGGCGTCATCCTGGCTGCGCTGTATCTCCTGTGGGCCTACCAGCGGGTGTTCCACGGCACCCCCGACGACGCCAACCGGTCGATGCCCGATCTCAACTGGCAGGAAAAGCTGGTGATGCTGCCGCTGGTGGGGCTCATCGTGTTCTTGGGGGTGTACCCCAAGCCGGTGATCGAGCGGATGGAGCCCGCGGTCAACGCCCTGATTGAGCACATGGAGGAAGTGGAGGGGTTCGAGTCGCCCACCGTGGATGATCGACCCACCGGCAGCTTCAACGAGCTCCGCACCCTCACCGATGACTACGGCAGCGACGAGGGGGAGGGCCACTGATGCTCTCGATCTTCGCCCAGGCCGAAATCCCTCACATCGAGTGGCTGCCGCTCATCCCCCATGTGGTGATGGCGGGGGCCGCGGTGGTGCTGTTGACCATTGTGTCGGTGGCCGGTCGATGGCTGCCGAGGTGGTTCCCGGCGGCCTGGACGGTGGCCGCAGGGTTGGCGGTGCTGGCCACCGCCATTCCGGTGTGGATCCGGGTCGGGCAGGAGGGCCCCCATTCGGTGGTTGCCGGTTCCATCGGGGTGGACGGGTTCTCGGTGTTCATCATCGTGCTGCTGGCCTGCACCGTGGTGCTCACGGCCCTGGTGGCCGACGGGTTCTTGCACCGGGAGAGCCTCGACGGTCCCGCCTTCTACGTGCTGTTGATGCTGTCGGCCACCGGCGGCATCACCATGGCCTCGGCCAACAACCTCATCGTTCTTTTCTTGGGCCTGGAGATCCTGTCGTTGGCGGTGTACGTGCTGGTGGCTATGCATCTGCGCCGAGCCGAGTCGCAAGAGGCGGGCATCAAGTACTTCGTGCTGGGGGCGTTCGCGTCGGCCTTCCTGCTCTACGGCATCGCCCTGGTGTACGGGGCCACCGGATCGCTCGACCTGATTGGCATCAAAGGTGCATTGAGAACCAACGACCTGAGCGACAACGGCTTGCTGCTGGCCGGGATGGCCATGCTGTTGGTGGGGTTCGGCTTCAAGGTGGCCGCCGTGCCGTTCCACGCCTGGACCCCCGACGTGTACCAGGGGGCGCCCTCCCCGGTGGTGTCGTACATGGCCGCTGGGGTGAAGGCCGCCGGGTTCGCCGCTCTGCTTCGGGTGTTCTTCGCCGGCTTCGGCGAGGTGGCCGACGACTGGCAACCGGTCATATTCGGCCTGGCCATCGCCAGCCTGGCCGTGGGTTCGCTGATGGCCATCGTCCAAACCGACGTCAAGCGCATCCTGGCCTACTCCTCCATCAGCCACGCCGGGTTCATCCTCGTCGGCGTGCAGGCCGCCACCCACGACGGCGTGGCCAGTGTGCTGTTCTACCTGGCCGCCTACGCCGCCATGGCCATCGGCAGCTTTGCGGTGGTCACCGTGGTGAGCGGCCCCGGCGACGAGGGCACCGCCCTCGACAACTTCCGGGGCCTGGCCTCCCGCCGCCCGCTTTTGGCCGCGGGCTTCACCGTGCTGCTGCTGTCGCAGGCCGGTATTCCGTTCACTGCCGGGTTCTGGGCCAAGTTCGAGGTGATCACCGCCGCGGTGGATGCCCGATCCTTCTGGCTGGCCGTCATCGCCATGCTGGCTGCGGTGGTAGCCGCCTTCTTGTACCTGCGGATTGTGGTGGCCATGTTTCTGGACGCCCCCGACCCCGACGCCCCCCGCCTGCACATCCCCAGGGGCCCCGCTCTAGCCATCACCATCGTGGTGTTGTTCACCCTCGCCTTCGGCATCTACCCCGAACCCCTGCTCAATCTGGCCGAAGACGCCCTACTTTCAATCAGCCTCACCGCCCACTAGTCAAGGCGGGATCAATCAGTCTTGGGGGTGGGTCCAGGGGAGATTGGGGACGTGTTCTATTTGCTTGGGGCGGGTTAGGGGGATGTGGGCGATGGGGACTTCGATGATGACCGGGGATTGCTGTTCCAACGCGGTGGGCACAAGGGTTTCGAGGTCCATGGGGTCGTTGGCCCTCATGGCGATGGCGCCGAACGACTCGGCGAACTTCACGAAATCGGGGTTGGCCAGGTCGGTGCCGTAGGTGCCGGCAAAGAAGTCGTCGAGGTCGCGGGCCACGTTGCCGTAGGCGTCATCCCTGAACACCACGGTGACCACGTTGATTCCGTACTTCACGGCGGTGGACAGCTCAGAGGAGTTGAACATGAAGCTGCCGTCGCCGGTGACGCACACCACCGGGCGATCGGGCTGGGCCATCTTTGCCCCCAGCGCGGCCGGAAAGGCGTAGCCCAGGTTGAACGAGTACCCCGAGTCGATGTAGGTGTTCGGGTGGTTCACCTGCCAGTGGGTGCGGGCGTAGAAGCCGAACTGGGTCACGTCCCACACGGTGAAGGCGTCATCGGGGGTGCCCCTTTGCAGCGCTTCCAAGATGGGGTACTGCGGCTCCTTGTCTCTGATGTCGTAGTAGGCGATCAGGCGGCGGGCCGCGGCCACGGCCTGAGCAGGTGAAGGGCGGTCCCGGCACCCGGCATCAATGAGTAAGGGCGCAAGGGCATCAATGGTCGCTTTGGCGTCGCCGTGCAGGGCAATGGTGTTGGCTTGAATCCGGTTGAGGTCGAATTCGTCGATGTTGATGTTCACCAGCGTGGACGCCTCCCCGGCAGGATTGCCCAGAGAAAAGCGTGTCCCGATCCCAATGACCACATCGGCGGATTTCATCACGTCGAGCAGTTGATTCATCTCGTGGCGCTCTCCGCCGGGGCTCACGCATGAGCCGTAGCACAGCGGATGGCTGTCGGGGACGGCCCCTTTGCCGCCCCCCGAAGTCACCACCGGGATGTTCGAGGCCTCGACCAATTCCAAAAGCGCTTGCTCAGCACCCGACAGAGCCACCCCGCCCCCGGCGACGATCAGTGGCAGACGGGATTGCAAGATGGCCGAGATCGCCTTTTCCAGCTGCTCAGAGCTGGGCATTGGCCGCGACACCGGGGCGGGGTCCACCAATTCCACTTCATCTCGCTCCACCCCGGCATCGGGCGGGATCTCGAGATATACCGGGCGGGGACGACCAGAGCGCATCTGCTGGAAGGCCTCCGAAACCACCCCCGGAATCGCCTTTGGCGTGAGGGCCTGCTGCTGCCATCTGGTGACCGGACGCACGATGTCGATCTGGTCTTCGATCTCGTGGACCCCGCCGAGGTTCTTGCCCATCTGGCCGCGGGGAATCTGCCCGGCAATCAAAAGCACCGGGCATGAGCGGGCATAGGCCGTGGCCAACCCGGCGGCCGCGTTGTAGATGCCCACACCAGGAACCACCAGGGCCACTCCCGGCTTGCCCGACGCCCGGGCGTATCCGTAGGCCATATAGGTGGCGGCCTGCTCGTGGCGGGTGGTGATCATCTCGATGCCGGGCTCGTCTCGCAACGCGGCCACGATCCCGTAGAGCTGGATGCCGGGGATACCGAACACAACCTCGACGCCCTCGCCCACCAGCGATTTGACTAAGGCCTCGCCCCCGCTAATTCTCATGGGAACATGATGGCTCAACAAGCAACCAACCGCTGGCTTCAGGCAGTCATTGCTGCGGTGGCGCTGTTGGCGGCGCTCGCCTTGGTGGCCACCGCGTGCAGCGATGACGACGGCGCAACAGCGCCGCCCCCCAAGACCGAGCGGGACGCCTACACCCAGTGGTACGTGCAGCAGGCGCTGGATCGCTACGACGGCACCGGCCGCCAAGCCACCATCGACTACTACAACAACGAAGCCGGCGCCGACGACCAGTGGTACGTGTTCATCACGGACGCCAACACCGGAATTCTGGTGGCCCATGCCACCATTGCCTCCCGGGTTGGCACCATCTCGGGCGACAATGTGGACATCACCGGCCACGCGTATGGTCCGCTGCTGATGGCTTCGCCCGAATCGGGCCACTGGGTGGACTACGTGTTCTACAACCCCCAAACCGACACCGGCGGCACCAAGCACACTTGGGCCGTCCGCCGGGGCGATTTGATCTTCGGCTCAGGCTGGTACGAGGACTCCTATCCCATCCCCCGGCCCACCAAAGCCGAGCCCGGCTCCTACACCCGCACCTTTGTGGAAGACGCGGTGTGGTTCTATGAGAGCAACGGGCGCGGCGCGTTGATCGACCATCTCAATTCCCCCAACAGCACCGATCCCCCCAGCGTCGACGGCCAGTGGTACGGGTTCGTCGTCGACCTCGACGGGGTGGTGCTAGCCCATCCCACCGTCCCGCAGAACGTGGGCATGACCCTTCTCGAGATCCTCGGCGCCACCGCCGAGAGCCGGGCCGCCGCCGAGCAGATGGTGACCGCCACCGAGACGGGCAAGTGGGTGGACTACACCTACCTCAACCCCCAAAGCGGCAATCAGGAAACCAAACACACCTGGATCTTGAAGCGAGACGACATCCTTATTGCCTCTGGTTGGTACGAAGCCGGCTAGGCCCTAGGAGGCGAGCTCCAGCCGGTACACGGTGCCGTCGAAGCTGAGCACGTACAACTCCCCCGCGGCGTCCTCGCCGAACGACACCAGCGTGACCTGCGGCACCGACAGGCCAAGCTCCACTCGGGTGGCTATGCCCTGGTCATCAGCCGTCAGCCCCCAGATTCGGCCGACGCAGAAATCGCCGAACACGTAGGTACCCACTAGGTGGGGGATGGCCGAGCCCCGGTACACGTGGCCGCCGGTGATCGAGCAGCCGTCGTCGTGGTGGTAGACGTACGCCGGGAAATCCAGGTCATCAGGGGTGGCGGTGCTTGAAAACCGCTCATCGCCCTCGAACAGTGGCCACCCCAGGTTTGCGCCCGGCGCCCAACCGTCGCTGGCCGCCAGCACATGGATCTCCTCCCAAGTGTTTTGGCCCACATCGGCGATCCACAAGTCGTCGGTGTCCCGGTCGAAAGAGAACCGCCAAGGGTTGCGGGCCCCGTAGACCCAAATCTCGGTCCGCCCCCCGCCGTCGGCAAACGGGTTGTCGGCGGGAATGCCGTAGGCCGCATCGCCGTCGGGCTCGGGGTCGATGCGGACAATGGTGGCCAGCAGGGAGTCGAGATCCTGGCCGTTGTTGAACATGTCATCGCGGCCGCCGCCGTCCCCAAGCCCGATCCACAGGTAGCCGTCGGGGCCAAAAGCAATGTGGCCGCCGTTGTGGTTGCAGGCCGGCTGGGCCACGCTCAGCACCGTCCGGCCCTGGTCGCCCTGCACGCCATTCCCGCTCATCGGGTATTCCACGATCTGGTTGTTGCCCCGCAGGTCGGTGTAGTGGACGTAGAGATTCAACCCATCGGGGTCAAAGGCGATGCCCAGCAGCCCGGTCTCGCAATCGGTGGTGGTCAGATCCCCGATGTCCAGCACCACATCGGGTGGCTCGTCGCCGTCAGCGGTCAAGAGCCACACCTGCCCGCCCCGGGTGGCCACGTACAGATCGCCTCGTTCGCTGCCGGTGTTCGGTCGGGCCGCCAGCGCAATGGGATCGGGCAGCGATGCCACCGGGGTTAGCACCAGCGTCGGCTCAGGCGGCGCGACAGCGGGCGTGGGCGGGGCGATCTCGTCTGGTGCGGGAGCCTCGGTGGGCACAGGCGCGGGGACGGAGGGTTCTTCTGCAATGGGCTCGGCGGCGGGGCGCTGCGGGGTCGCCGCAGCCACCGCCGTCCCAGTGGCCGTGCTGGTCGGCCCCCTCACATCGCGCCGCCCACCGTCGTCGTTGCCCCCGCAGGCGCTGGCCAGCAGGCAGGCCGCGGCCAACACCGCCACCGCCCGCCCCACAAGGGTCATGGCTGCTTGCGCAGCGGCCGGATCAAGCCCTCCTGCACCACCGAGGCCACCAGCTCGCCGGTGCGGTTCCACGCCGTGCCCCACGCCAGGCCCCGGGCGTTGGAGGCCGAGTTGGACACCTGGTCCAAAAAGATCCAGTCGTCCATGAGCAGCGGCCGGTGGAACCACATGGCGTGGTCCAGGCTGGCCGCCTGGATGTCGACGTCGTTGCCCCGCACGGGAAGGGCCCGAGTGGCGGTGTCCAGCACCGTCATGTCGCTGGCGTAGGTGAACATGCAGGTGTGCAGCACCGGATTGTCCGGCAGCGCGCCGGTCGCCCGCAGCCACACCTGCAAGCGGGGCTCTCGGCTCTGGCCCCGCTCCGCCGGCGAGCCGGTCACGTAGCGCAGCTCGATGGGGCGGATCATCCGGCCCTGGTCATCCACCGGGAAACCGGGCCACACATACGGCTCCAACTCTTCGGGATCGGGAATCCCCTCAGGCAGGTCGGTTTGGTGCTCGAACCCCTCTTCCTCTTTGTGAAACGAGGCCGACATGGCGAAGATGGGCTGGCCGTGCTGGATGGCGGTCACCCGGCGGGTGGCAAACGAGCGCCCGTCGCGCACCCGCTCCACCAGATACACCAGGGGCGCAGCCACATCGCCGGGGCGAATGAAGTAGGCCTGAAGGCTGTGGACCGAGCGGTCCTCCACCGTGCGGGTGGCGGCCACCAGCGCCTGGCCGGCCACCTGGCCGCCGAACACCCGCTGGCGATCTTCTTGGGGGCTGACCCCGCGGAAGATGTCCTCTTCGATGGGCTCCAGATCCAGCAGCTTGATCAGATCATCTACCTCAGCCTGCATAACCGCCCGATCCTACCGCCCTAGTTAGGCAATCCTTATGGCCGTAATCCCGGTGGTCGAGTCCAACACGCGCTGAGGTACGATTACCTCTCCCCATGTCGCTCATTGTCTCGGTCCGCGCTCACTTCACCGATAACTGGCCGCGCCTGCTGCGCTACAGCGGAACATCGGCGGTGGGGGTGGTGCTGGGCCAGACAATCCTGAGAGTGTGCTACGACCTGATTGGCTGGTCGGGGCTGGTTTCCAACCTGGTGGCGTTTTTGATCGCCAACATCCCCGTTTACCACCTGAACCGCTCGTGGGTGTGGGACCGCTACGGCCGCAGCCAGTGGGGCCGCGAGGTGCTGCCCTTCTGGCTGGTATCCCTAGCCGGCCTGGCCCTGTCGTCGCTCACCGTGGGCTTGGTTGACGCGGTGACCAACAACGGCTGGTTCATCTCGGCGGCCTCGGTGGGGGCCTTTGGCACGGTCTGGTTCGTGAAGTACGCCGTGTGCGACCGCTACTTATTCGGCCCCCCGTTGGAGGACGACAGCAACGCTGAGCCACTCCGGGAGGCCGCAGACGATGGATCCCACTCGACAGGCATTCGCTGAGGTCGCCCGGGGGTTCATGCCCCCCGACGAGGGCCTGGCCCTTCACCAGGCGGCCGGCAACCTAGAGGTAGCCGGCCCGCTACTCGAGGTGGGCAGCTATTGCGGCAAGTCGTCGGTGTATCTGGGCGACGCCGCCCAGGCCCAGGGCCGGTTGCTGTTTGCCCTCGACCACCACCGGGGCTCTGAGGAGAACCAGCCCGGCTGGGAATGGCACGAGCCCGACTTGGTGGATCCCGAGGTGGGCCTCATCGACACCCTGCCCCACTTCCGCCGCACCATCTGCCAGGCCGGGTTAGAACACAGCGTGGTGGCGTTGGTGGGCCAATCGGTGGCCATCGCCCATAACTGGTCCACCCCGCTGGCCTTCCTCTTCATCGACGGCGGCCACGGCACCGAGCCGGCCCACGCCGACTACGAGAACTGGGTACCCCACGTGGCCGTCGGCGGCCGCTTGGCCATCCACGACGTGTTCCCCAACCCCCCTGACGGCGGCCGCCCCCCCTATGAGATCTACTGCCGGGCCATAAACTCCGGCGCCTTCACCGAACTCCCCCCCACCGGCTCCCTGCGAGTCCTCACCCGCACCGCCCCCGGCATTTGATCTCAACCCCTGTCGCAATCGATCGCCATCAAGGTATCCTCGAAAGGTGGAGCCAAAAGCCAACGAGGCAATGACCCTGCCTGATCCGGGCTCCCCCGACTACGACTACGGCGAGATAGATCGCAAATCCGAGCTGGCCGACGCTGAGATGCACGAGATCATTGCCCAAGGGCTCCCCGTGGACGACTTGACGACGTTTGACGACATCAAACAGCGAATAGCCAGGCTCAATTCATCTGATTAGCCCAAGTGGCCTGGAAGTTCAGGTCGCTCGACAGCGCTTTTGAGCGGTGGGCAGAGGACAAGGACAACGGAGACAGGCTGGCGCTCCTTGAACGACTGGCAGAGCTGATTGAACAGCCGGCGTCCGAGTTGCCCGGTAAACGACAGCCTGGTCGGCCTCCCAACCGCCGATGGGAAGATTTGGGACAGGCGTACATTTTCTTCACGGTGTTTGAAGCCCAAGGGGTTCTGCTGGTTACCGAGCTGATCGGAAAACGCCTTGGCGAGTAGGGGGGCGGCATTGATGACTAGCTTCGCGGGTGTGGACAGCGAGCAGAAATTGGCATCGGGCGAGGCGTGGCGAGAGTTTTGCGACCGGCTGAGCGCGGCGGGGGACCGGCTGGTTGGCGATGGGTTTCCGGCGGGGGCGGCGGATCGGGCCGAGGGCTATCGGCACTTGGGCCGGCTGTTGATGCAGGGGTGGATCGAGCAGGTGGAGTTTTGCGACCGGGACTTTCCGGTGATGTACCGCCACAACGACGACGTGATGCGCTGGGGCGGCCCCAATGTGGACAACACCTATTGGCGGGCCCACGTGAGCCCCGAGCACTCCTACCGGATTACCGGGTGGCTGCCTCCGGGGGCGATGTTCGTGATCCAAAGCGCCCACGGCGAGATGCACCAGAACCGCTTGGGCATTACCGCTGAGCGTTCTAGCGACGACTTCGCCGTCGATCCCGACGGCGGTTTCACCTTTGTGGCCAGCGCAACCGCCCACGACGGCAACTGGCTGCCCATCGACGAGCACACCGACCACATCTCGGTGCGGGAGTACAACGTGAACTGGATGGTTGAAGAGCCCGGCAGCTTCTACATCGAGCGGGTGGGCAGCGAGGGTGAGCAACCAGGGCCTCTCGAACCGGCCTCGATGGTTGAAGCGCTGGACCGGGCCATGGCCTGGGCTGAGGACGCTTTGGTGTTCTGGAACCAGTGGATGGAGCGCAGCCGCCGGGCCGCCCCGCCCAACGTGTTCTACGGCCCCCACTCGGTGCCCGGCGGCGCCGATGCCATTGGCTACGGCGGCTGTTCTTATGAGCTGGGGCCCGACGAGGCCATGGTGGTGACCTGCGACGTGCCCGAGGCCCAGTACTGGTCGTTCATGCTCTACAGCTACGCCTGGTTCGAGTCACTGGACTTCGCCAACCGCACCGTGAGCCTCAACAACGCCCAGATCGCGCCAGACCCCGACGGCCGGTTCCGCATCGTGGTGGCCCACCAAGACCCCGGTGTTCAGAACTGGCTCGACACCGAAGGCCGCCCCGAAGCCCTCATCACCTTCCGCTGGGTGCTCAGCTCCACCATGCCCACCCCCGGGGGCTTAGTGGTCCCCTTCGCTGAGATCGACAACCATCTCCCCGATTTCGTCACCCGTCTAACGCCCGACCAACGCGCGGCCCAGATCACCACCCGCCGCCAATCCCGCGCCCTCCGCTTCCGCTGCTGAAACCGGTTGGCGCGTTTGGGCCTATAACACGATGTAACCTTGACCCCATGCTTTCTTGGAAATTTGGAAAGGTTTTCGCTCTTGTTGCCTGCTTCTCCTTAGTGGCCGCAGCTTGCGGGAGCGGCAACGAAGACGGGAATGCCTACGAGGCCGACGGCGTGGGTTCCACAGCCTCAGCTAGCTTGATCAACCCTGATGGCAACGTTTTGGGCACCGCCGACTTCGAACAGGGCCCGACCGGAGTGCTCATAACGGTTGCCGTGAATGGTCTGACCCCGGGTGCTCACGGCATCCACTTGCACAGTGTTGGCTCCTGCACACCTGATTTCAAAGCGGCTGGCGGGCACATCACCGCTACCGACGAACCACAGCACGGTTTGAAAAATCCTCAGCGTACGGTGGATAACCACGACAACGGCGACCTTCCCAACCTGTACGCGGCGGCCGATGGCGTTGCCCAAGCAGAGTTTTTCACGTCGTTGGTTACTGTTTCCGATGGGTCAATGCCAGCTCTGCTCGATGCCGACGGCTCCACGTTGGTCATCCATGAAAACCCTGATGATCACATCACCCAGCCCATTGGCGGAGCGGGAGGACGCGTCGCCTGCGGAATTATCCGCTAGCTCCAGTATCCAGGGTTTCCGCCGCTGGCAGCCTCCTCCCGTTTAGGTAGCACCACGCCCCTGGAGGGCGGCTCGGACGGACTTTTCCACAGCGTCGGCGGCGGATTCGGGATCTTCGTGTTCCCAGAAGCGCAGGACCGTCCAGCCTGCTTCGGCCAGATGGGCATCAGTGTTTTGGTCGCGGGCGATGTTGCCGGTGATCTTGGTCGACCAGTACTCAGGGTTGGTAGCCGGCTGGGTGTGATGCTCGGGGCAGCCGTGCCAGTAGCAGCCGTCCACGAACACCGCGATCTTGGCCTTGCGGAACACCAGGTCGGCTGTCCGTCGCAGCTCGGGCAACGGCCGAGTCGCCACCCGATAGCGCAGTCCCCGCCGGTGTACCGCCGACCTCACCGCTAACTCCGGCTTAGTGTCGCGACTGCGGTTGCCCTGCATCGACTTGCGGGTGGCCTCCGAAGAAGCCCAAGACCCCTCCGGCAACCCGCTCATAGGCCGATGGTATCGGCGGCGTCTTCGTCATGTTGGTCCCCGTAAGTGTCACTGGCCACGGCTATGGTCATTTTGTGCACTCGCATCGGCGCTTGGCAGCAGCGGAGTTCTTCGCCGGAATTGGCCTGGTGAGGGCTGGTGTGGAGAGGGCAGGCATCGACGTGGTGTGGGCCAATGACGTCGAGCCGGTCAAGCAGGCGGTGTACGCATCTAACTTTGATGCAGCTCACTATGTTCTTGGCGACGTTCGGGATGTTCAGGGCTGCTTGGTGCCAAGCGTCGATGTCGCGACGGCCAGTTTTCCCTGTGTAGACCTGTCACTAGCCGGATATCGAAGAGGATTGGAGGGGGAGCAGTCGGGGCTGATCTTTGAGTTCTCCCGAGTCCTGAGGGAGATGGGAGAGCGAGTCCCGCCCGTGGTGATGATTGAGAACGTGCCTTCGTTCGTGTCCTCCAGGGGAGGCGAAGACCTTCGAGCATCGATCGCGGAGCTCAATCAGTTGGGGTACTTCTGTGATGTGCTGACTGTGGATGCAAGCTGGTTTGTTCCCCAGTCGAGACCCCGCTTGTTCATCATTGGCACTCTCGAACCACTTGGCGGCGCGGCTTCGGGTATGGCTGGACCGCTCCGCTCTGAGTCGGTGGCCGCGTTCGTGAGGGCCAATCAAGACCTGATGCTTCAAGAGCTTCCGGTACCGATTCCCCTGCGGACTGATCGCAGGCTAGGCGATGTGGTGGTACGTCTCGACGCCAGCGATGAGCGGTGGTGGGACGGTAAGCGGTTTGGAAAGTTCATCGGATCGCTGTCGCCCCTCCATCAAGATCGTCTAGCTCTTCTTGGGCAGGATGGGATTACCCAATGGCGCACCGCCTACCGCCGGACTCGCAATGGGATCCCTGTGTGGGAAATCCGCTCAGACGACATCTCCGGCTGTCTCCGCACAGCACGAGGCGGTTCTTCTCGACAGGCAGTCGTTGAAGTCTCTCCGAATGGAGTACGAGCACGATGGATGATGCCGCGCGAATACGCCCGCCTTCAGGGGGTTCCAGATGAGTTCGACTATTCCGCGGTCACCGATGCCCAGGCGTTGTTCGGCTTCGGTGATGCAGTTTGTGTGCCAGTGATCGAATGGCTCGCTGAACATGCGCTGGTGCCTGCTGCATTGGCGATGGGACGACAAGAAATTGCAAAGGCTGCTGTGTGAACGCTGAGGGTATTGCCGACGTGCTCGATGCTGACATTGAGCAGTGGTATGAGGCTCAGCGCAACGATGGGACGGTCAACCGCAATGTCATGGCCGTCGGGCTCATTATGTGCGAGCACATGAGCACTCACTTCCCTCTCGATGAAGACGAGTGGTTCACCGGTTCTCAAGTGAGCCTTCTCGGCGGCAATCGAATCAAGAGCATCCTCGCTCGACACGGAGAGGACCGTCCCTTCGCCAGTGAGGGGGGTCGCACGAGTCGTGGGAGCCAAGACCTCGCCCGCTCGTTTCAAGTGGTGGTAAACGGCTCCGTCGCTGCGGGTGAATTCGAAGAACTGGTCGAGGATGACAAGCTCTCCGTCATCAGTCTCCTTCAGGAGAAAATGGTCTGGCGTATTCGGGCTGACTTCTATGATCGCCAGCGCCTCCCACTGGAGATTGACTTCAACAAGCAGACTCGTCACATGTTTGACGGACTGCTAGCCGCCGCCAGAGACAAAGGCGGCAACACAGTTGGAGCGGTGGCGCAGCATCTCGTGGGAGCGACTCTGGAGATCAGACACACTGATCTTGAAATCGAGAACCAGAGCTACACGACCGCCGACCAACAGACAGGCAGAGCTGGCGATTTCATGGTCAACGACACTGCGATCCATGTGACCGTAGGCCCAACCGAGGCGCTAGTCGCCAAATGCCAAGCCAACATCGAACAGGGCTTTCGGCCCATGATCCTGACGCTCGAAGACAGGATAGGAACAGCCCGGTCTCTCGCTGATTACGTCGGAATCGAAGACCGCGTCTCAGTGCGTGGAGTTGAAGAGTATGTGGCCGGCAACATCGACGGGATTGCCAGGTACTCAGAACCAGAGACCCGCCGGGTACTTCGCCGGCTTTTCGATACCTATAACTCGCGGGTGGCAGTAGTGGAACCGGATCCCTCGCTGTTAGTGGAGGTCCCTGAGAATCTAATTCAGACCTGACGCTCGGAGTCCCGGGCCTTAGCCGATGGCGATGAGTTCGGGGAGGGTGCGGTGGTTGGAGAACAGGGTAGAGGCGGGGGAGGCGCCGGAGAGGGCGTCAGCGGCGAGGATGACGGCGGCGGCGGTGTAGGTGGTGCGTTCGTTGGCGGGGAAGTGGGTGCGTTCGGGGTGGGCCATTCCGGTGAAGTAGGAGCCGTCGTCGGCCCGCAGGTCTTGCACCCATTCGAACATCTCAGTAGCGATGTCGCGGCGGCCCACGCCTAGGTGGGCGATGATGCACTCGCAGGTCTCGGCCGCGGTCACCCAGGGCTTGTCGGACACGCAGCGCACCCCGAGGCCGTCCATCACGAACCGGTCGAAGCGGGAGGCCAGCATGGCTCGGCCCTCCTGGCCGGTGACCACCCCGGCCAATACCGGGTAGTACCAGTCCATGGCCCAGCGGTGCTTGGGGGCGAAGGCATCGGGCTGGGTGCGGATCACATCAGCCAGCCGGGCCGCGCTCAGCTCCCAATCGGGCCGCTCGTTGCCCAGTTCTTCGCCGGCGGCGATGGCCGCCCGCAGGCTGTGGCAGATGCTGGACGATCCCGTGAGCAGGGCGAACGACCACGGGGTGCCATCGGCGTGGCGGGCCCAGCGGATCTCGCCTCGGGGGAGCTGCAAATCGAGCACGAAGTCCACTGCCCGCTGCACCACCGGCCACATCGACTCCAAGAAGGCCCGATCGCCGGTACAGAGGTAGTGGTGCCACACCCCGGCGGCCACATAGGCCACGCAGTTGGCGTCCAGCTTGTCTTGCTCCACGCCGTCGGCCACGTAGTACTGGTGCCAGGAGCCATCAGGACGCTGGTTGTCCGCCAGCCACTGGTAGGCCCGCTCGGCTTCAGCCCGCCGGCCCATCACCGTAAGGGCCATGGCCGCTTCCACGTGGTTCCACGGGTCGGCGTGGCCGCCGGGGAACCAGGGGATCATGCCGTTGGGCAGTTGCCACTCGGCGATGCTGTCGGCGGTTAGCGCGAGATCGGAGGCCGACAAAACGTCGGCTGGGGAAGGCCCGGCGAGGTCAGTTTCCCTCTGGTTGTGGGATTCAGGCGAAGACAAGCTCGGTCTCCCTTGGACTTTCCGATCCTGGCTTTCGGCTGTAAAGCACCAGGCTTTTGCCCAGCACTGGACTCAGGATCCGTTCTGCGATTCGAGTGATTTTCGGTTGGCGAACAATATCCCATTCCAATAGCCGACGATAAGCCGCCACCAGCCGGTGGTCGTCGCGGTTGGGGCCGACCGCGCAGCGCAGCCACCAATAGGGGCTGTGCAGGGCGTGGGCATGATGGCCGGTGTAGGGGGCCAGACCGGCGCGACGCAGCCGACGCCGGAGTTCGCGGCGCCGGTAGATCCTCACGTGGCCGCCGACGGCCTTGGGGGCGTGATATTCATCGGACAGCGCCCAGCACACTTTCTCGGGAAACCAGGTGGGCACGGTCACGGCCAGCACCCCGCCGGGGCGCAGGATCCGGGCCAGCTCGGCCAGCGCCGCATCGTCGGAGTCCACATGCTCGAGCACCTCCGAGGCGATGACCCGGTCGAACGAATGGTCGGGGAACGGCAGGCGGGTGGCGTCGCCTTGAGCGGCCTGGCACGTTCCGTGGTACTGCTCGCCGGCGTCGGACATGGCCGCGAAGGTGGCCCGCACTTGGGCCAGCTCGGCTGATGCCAGATCGCAGGCCACCACTTGGGCGCCCCGCCGGGCGGCCTCATAGGCGTGGCGGCCGAACCCGCATCCCAAATCGAGTAGCCGCTCTCCCGGCAGCAACCCCAGGCGGTTGTAGTCAACAGTCAGCATGGTTGATTCAAAAACCGGGGTTGGTAGTTGCGACTATCGGTCGGGCTGCCACTCGTCCAGCAGCGCCCGATAGTGCTCCACCGTTTGCTCCGCAGTGTGGCGCCAGCTCCATCGGCTGATAACCCGCTCCCGCCCGGCCGCTCCGATGCGGGCTGCCATGGCCGGATCGTCCAGCACCCGGCCCACCGCGGCGGCCAGCGCTTCGGGGTCGCCGGGAGGCACCGACACGCACGTTTGGCCGTCGGGGCCGGCCACCTCGGGCAGCGCCCCTCCCGTGGTGGCCACCAGCGGTGTGCCGCTGCACATGGCCTCGATGGCGGGCAGCGAAAATCCCTCGTACAGCGACGGCACCACCGCCACCGAACTAGTGGCGTACAGCTCCACGATGCGCTCGTCGGGCACCCCGGAGATGAACTCCACCACCTGACTGAGGCCCAGGCTGGCAATGGCCTCCGCCGATGTTCCCCCTTCGCGGGGCTTGCCGATGACGATGAGGCGCACATCTCGCTCGGTGCGGAGCTTGGCCACTGCTTCGAGCAGGTAGCGCAAGCCCTTCATGGGCACATCGGCGCTGGCGGTGGTGATGATCTGCTCGGGGCGGCGCTCCACACCGGGCAGCGGGCGGAACTGTTCGGGGTCCACGCCCACGGGAACCACGTGCATGAGCCGGCGTGGCACCTTTTGGTCGCGGGCGATGTCGTCGCGCGACGATTCCGACACGGTGATGATGCGCTGGAGGCGTCGGGCCACCCGGGACTGCATCCGGGTGAAGGAATACCAACGCCGCTTGCCCAGCCGCTCTACTGGGGTGCGGGCATGTTCGAGCTCTAGTTGGCGGTCGACGGTGATGGGGTGGTGGATGGTCCCCAGCACCGGCAGCCCGTCTCGTTCGATGGCCAACAATCCGTAGCCCAGCGACTGGTTGTCGTGAACCAGGTCGAATTCCCCCATTCGGGAGCGCAGCATCTGCCACGCTCGGATGGAGAAGGCCAGCGGCTCCGAGAATGCGCCGGTCATAAACGAGCCCACCTCGGCGGCATCAGCCCACGACTTGATCTCCCAAAATCCGGGCATGCGTCCGGGGTGGGCGTCGTTGAAGATGTCGAGGCTGGGGAGCTGGTGCAGCGGGACCCTGTCATCCAATACCGGATAGGGCTGTCCGCTCAGCACCTCAACGTGGTGACCGAGGTCGGTGAGCGCCCGGCTGAGGTGGTGGATATACACCCCTTGTCCGCCGCAGTGGGGCTTGCCCCGGTACGACAAAAGGGCGATTTTGAGCGGGCGATCCGCCGAGACCATAGCCCCACAAGGCTTTCGGAATTCAGCGGGTTTGGCAAATGCTCAGGTACTGGGATCAGCGGTTATCTTTGCCCCGTGCGAGCGCTGGTTCAAAGGGCTGCTGAGGCCCGGGTTCGGGTTGACGGCGAGGTGATCGGGGAGATCGGCCCCGGGTTGTGCTGCCTGATCGGCGTGACCCACGACGACGACGCCGACACGGTAAAGAAGATGGCCTCCAAGCTGTGGAACCTGCGCATCTTCACCGACGAGAACGGCCACATGAACCTGTCGGTGGCTGACACCAGCGGCGAGCTCCTAGTAGTGAGCCAGTTCACCCTCTACGGCGACATCAGCCGCGGCCGCCGCCCCTCGTTCCTAGCCGCCGCCGCCCCCGACCAAGCCGCCACCCTGATTGACGACCTCGTCGCCGAACTCCGCACCCTAGGCGCCACCGTAGCCACCGGCTCCTTCGGCGCCATGATGGCCGTAGACCTAACCAACGACGGCCCCGTAACCCTCATGGTGGAGATCTGATCAACCGGGATTTCGGCGGGGTGGCGTGGTGCCTCTTTGGCGGAAAGCCCAGGCCGTGACCAGGGCGGCTGCGGCTAGGGCGAGCATGGGCCAGGGGCCGGAGCGGGTGGCTAGGGTTTGGCCGGTGCGGAGGTCGATTTCGGCTTGGATGACTTTGCGCTCGGAGACGGCGGTGCGCTGGTGGACGTTGCCGTCGGGGTCGATGAAGGCGCTGAACCCGGTGGGGGCGGCCTGGGCCACCCAGCGGCCGGTTTCCAAGGCCCGCAGCCGGGAACTGGCAATCTGCTGGGTTTGCACGATGGTGAGCCAGTAGCTGGCCCCATTGGTGGGGTTCAACAGCACCTCGCCGCCGTTGCCGATGGCGTCTCGGGCCCGGTCCTCGAAGAAGATCTCCCAACTGATGGACACGCCGAGGCGGCCCGCCGGAGTGTCCAGCGCCGCCGGGGTGTCGCCCCGGCGCATGTCTCGGGCCGGCAGGTAGTCGGGGGCCAATGGTTCGATTAGCGACCGCAGCGGCACGTACTCGCCGAAGGGCACCAGCCGCACCTTGTCGTAGCGGCCCAGCATGGTTCCGTCCGGAGCAAACACCGCCGCGAAGTTGGCCGCTTCGGTGGCCGACACGTCCTCGACCACCCCGGCCACCAGCGTGGCGTCGAGCTCTTGGGCCAACACGGCCAGTCGCAGCCGCTCTTCGCTATTGGCAAACAGGCCGTGTACGTCCACCACGTCTTCGGGCCACACCACCAGGTCCACCGGCGACTGGACCAACTGACTGGCTTCCAGGTGCCGCTCGAACACCACCCCCGGTTCGGTGTTGGCCGCCCGGGTTCGCTGTGGCCCGCCCCCCTGGACCACGGCCACGTCGATGGTGCCGATTGCGGAGCCCCGGGGAGCCAATGCGGCCCAGCCCAAGAAACCCAGCACCACTACGGCCAGGGCTAGTGCGGCTTGCCATCGGCGCTCCAGTGCCGCGGCCAGAACCATGGCCAGGGCCACGGTCACCCCTACCAGGAGCAATGGCCCCAATACCCGCACGGTGGTGGCCCACGGGGTATCCACCTGGCTCATGGGCAGGGTGGCCAGGGGCACCCCGCCGAACGGCCAGCGCCACCGGATGGCCCCGGCCAGCACGAACAGGCCGGGCAGCGCCACCCACCGGCTGAGCCCGGGCGGACAGGCGGCTCCGGCCAGGCCGTACAGCACCGAGAACACCACGCAGACGGCCAGATAGCCGGGGAGGGTGAAATCCACCATCCAGAATGTGGCTGGAAACAGCCAGCCCGCCCCGAACCCGAATCCCCGCCACGCCCTTGCCCCGATCGGCTGGTCGGCTATGAGGCGTTCGAAGGCCACCAGGCCCACCAGGGCCAGCGGCCACCATCCCCAGGGGGGCATTGACAGCGCCACCAGCCCGCCGGCCGCCAAGGAGCCCGCCGCGATCCAACCGCTTTTGTGGGCCCATACGGCGAGTCGTGGGCTGCTCATCGGGCGATTGCGCCCTCGGTCATGCTGGTTCGGGCCGCTTGTCGGCCTTGGTTGATGCAGGCGGGAAGCCCCAAGCCCCGAGCCCACGCGCCGGTGACCTGCAACCAGGGGGCGTCGTGGGCCAGCGCCTGCTCGATGTCGGTCACCAACTCCAGATGTCCGGGGCGGAATTGGGGCAGCGACTGTTCCCAGCGGCTGATGCGCACCGCCTGGGGCTCGGCGTCCAGCCCCATGGTGGCCGCTAGGTCGGCCCGCACCGCGTCCAGCAACGCCTCATCGTCCATAGCCAACGCCCGCTCGTCCCTAAACCGCCCCGCCGATACCCGCAGCACCACCGTGTCGGCCGACCCGATGTGGGTCCACTTGCTCGATGCCCAAGAGCAAGCGGTGATGGTCCGGCCTTCCACTGCGGGCACCAAGTAACCCGACCCCTCCATGGGGTGATTCACATCGACGGCATCGAAGGCCAGAGACACCAACACCACCGAGGCGTAGTCGATGCTGTGCAGCAGACCGGCAGCGTCCGCCGACACCGGAGCCACCAGAGCGCCGGCCGCGGGCGCCGGGAGAGTCACTATCACCTGGTCGGCTTCCAGATCGGCCAAATCGACCACCGGGGACGACAGCCGCAACCGATCGCCCAATCGGCCGGCCAACTCGTCGGTCAGCCGCCCCAGGCCGTCAGCCAGGGTATAGAACACCGGCGCACTGGGGTCGGCTGTTGAAGACGCGGCCAGCCGACGCAGCTCCTGCACCAGGCTGGGGCCGCGTGAGGCGGCTTCGGCCAACTGAGGCACCGCCGCCTTCACACTCAGATCGTCTATCGAAGAGGCGTTGATGCCCCCGATCAGCGGGTCTACCAGCCGGTCGGCCACCTCATCGCCCAGCCGCCGCCGTACCAGGGTGCCCACCGACTCATCCCCGGCCAATGGCGAACCGGCCAGGTCGGGCTCCTGGCGAGCCCGATCCACCCCCTCGGCAGACACGATCCCCGAAGCGGCCAAGGCGTCGAAGTCCAGCGGCACCCCCAACACGTTGGGCTGGGGAATCGCCCGCAGACCACCGCGGGAGTACACGAACGCGGCTCGCTGGGCGGGCGACACCAGGCCACCGTCCAATCCCAGCTCCTGGCACAGCTCCACCGCCCACGGCACCCGGGCCAAGAACGCATCGGGCCCCTCGTCCACTAGCTGACCGGCCAACTCGGTGGTGAGTATCCGGCCCCCGGCCCGCTCGGCAGCCTCATGCACCACCACATCGGCCCCGGCCTTGGCGGCCTCATAGCCCGCGGCCAACCCGGTGATGCCCGCGCCGACGACGGCAATTCTCACGGAGCGACCTTGTATTCGTGGACCAACTCCACCACCTGCTCCAGCACTTCGGGGTTGGTCTCGGGCAGCACGCCGTGGCCCAGGTTGAATACGTGCCCGGGCTGTCCGGCGTTGCGGTTCAGCACGTCGGTGGCTCGCTCAGCCACCACCGGCCACGGGGCCAGCACCGCGGCCGGATCCAGGTTGCCCTGCACGGCCACGTCGGGCCCCAGCCGCTCTCGGGCGTCGTCCAGATGCACCCGCCAGTCCACCCCCACCACATCGGCCCCGGCCTTGGCCAAGAGCTCCAGCAGTTCGCCGGTGCCCACCCCGAAATGGATGCCCGGTGCTCCCGTACCCCTTTCACCCAATTCAGCGAACACCCGCTCGCTGGCCGGCAGCACATACCGCCGGTACTCATCGGGGGCTAGCGCCCCCGCCCAGGAGTCGAACAGCTGGAACGCCGAAGCCCCGGCGTCGAGCTGCGAGCCGATGGAGGCGATGGCCAGGTCGGCCAGGCGGTCCAACAACGCGGCCCACAGGCCGGGGTCGCGGTGCATCAACGATTTGGTGAGGGCGTGAGTGCGAGACGGCCCCCCCTCCACCAGATACGAAGCCACAGTGAACGGTGCTCCCGCAAAGGCGATCAACGGCACGTCCAACTCGGACACCAAGTTGCGCACCGTCTCCAGCACATAGGGGGTATCGGCCTCGGGATCGAGCGGTCGCAGCCGATCCAGATCACGGGGTTCCTTGAACGGCTGCTCCACCACTGGCCCCACTCCGGGCACGATGTCTACCCCGAAGCCGATGGCGTGGGTGGGCACCACGATGTCGGAGTACAAGATGGCCGCGTCCACTCCATAGCGGCGCACCGGCTGAAGGGTGATCGCGGTGGCCACATCGGGGCGGGCGATGGTCTCCAGCATCGAGCCCTCCCCCCGAATGGCCCGGTACTCGGGCAATGACCGCCCCGCCTGGCGCATGAACCACACCGGAACCCGCTCGACGGGTAGGCCGCGACACGCCCGCAGAAAGGCTTCGTTGGTGATGTCAGCACCGTCAGACACGCCCAAACCGTACTGATCTACGAGCCTCCCAGTGCTATCGCCCAATGCTGGTGCCCCAGTACCATTGCCCCAGTACGATCGACGGAGTGCGACGGTCTATCGACGACTACCCCTTTGACCCAGCCGACCTTCCCCCAGGAGACGACGATGAGTTCTCTCGGGTCTCTTGGGCGGTGGCCATTGCCGACGACTACGAAGACGCCATCCCGCGGGTGGTGCTCACCGTCGAAGAGGTGGGCCAGGCCGGTTACGGGCTGGTAGCCCACCTGTCGCCGTCCCTGGCCCGCCGCCTGCGAGCCGCCATCGGCGACGCCCTCAAAGAGATCGGCGAGCCCGTCACTTCTTAATCCTCCAAAGACGTACTAGACTTGAACGTTCGCTGATTTTGCACTGAGTCTGAGGAGTCTCCGATTCATCCCGATCACACCGCGGAACAGACATACATCGATCAGGCCCACCAAGCCCTAGAATCGGCTCGGGAGAGAGCCCTGTCGCTGAAAGACATGGTGGAAGTGGGCGCTGGTGGCACCCACCAGGCCCGCTATGAGCGGGAGATCATCTGGGACTCCATTAGCACTCGCCTCAGCGCCTTGGATATTGGTGACGCCTCGTTGGTGTTCGGCCGCCTCGACTGGGCCGAGGAAATGGGCGGCGACCAGCTCTACGTGGGCCGGGTGGCGGTGTGGGACGACGATCAGGAGCCCGTAACCATCGACTGGCGGGCGCCAGCGGCCGAAGCCTTCTACCGGGCCACCGGCGGCGAGCCCATGGGCCTGTCCCGCCGCCGCCATTTCGTCACTCGGGGCCGGGAGTTGCTCGGGGTGGAGGACGAGTACTTCGGTGAGAGCAACGGACGCGGCCGCCTGCCCCTGGTGGGGGAGGCCACGCTGCGAGCCGGTTTGGAGGCCGGGCGCACCGGTCGGCTGGCCGACGCCGCCGCCACCATCCAGATCGAGCAAGACGCCATCATCCGATCCCCCCTGCCCGGCGTTCTGGTGGTACAGGGCGGCCCTGGCACTGGCAAGACGGTGGCCGCCCTCCATCGGGCCGCCTACCTGCTCTACACCCACCGCTTCCCCCTTGAAGGCCAGGGAATGCTGGTGCTCGGCCCCAACCGCCTTTTCCTCACTTACATAGAGCAAGTTCTGCCCTCGCTAGGGGAGGCCGGCGTTGAGGTGTCGATGCTGGCCGACCTGCTGCCCGGCACCCGGGTGAAAGGGCTCGACAACCCCCAGGTCTCCCGCATCAAGGGCGACCTGCGAATGAACTCCGTATTGCGCCGGGCTCGCCGCGACCGGCAAAGACCACTGCGCTCCGATATATCGGTGGGCTTGGGCCTTCGACGGCTGCGTCTCACCGTGGACCAGAGCGCTGAGATCGTGCGCCAGGCCCGCAAACGGTTCCGTACCCACAATCGGGCCCGAAAGTTCGTAGAAGAGCAGGTGTACCAGCACTTGGCCGACAGCGCTTCCCGCACCGACACCCCGGGTCCCGACGTCGAGACGGTGCGCGAGCAGCTTCGCGGCAGCGTGGAGTTGCGCGAGGCGCTGGAGTGGATGTGGCCGGTGCTCACCCCGACCCACTTCCTCCACGACCTGTTGGGCTCAACGGCCCTGCTCCGCTCGGCGGCCGGATCGGTGCTCACCCCCGATGAGACCGAACTGCTCTATCGTCCCCGGGCTGCCCATGCCTCTGACGTGGTGTGGACGGCCGACGACGCGCCCCTGCTGGATGAGTCCTTGGCCCTGTTGGGTCCCCGTCCCGGCCACAAGCTAACCGACTCGGTCCGCACCTACGGCCACATCGTGGTGGACGAGGCCCAAGACCTGTCGCCGATGCAGCTCAGGATGATCAGTCGCCGCTCGCTCAACGGGTCGATGACCGTGGTGGGCGACATCGCCCAGGCCACCTCGGCGTGGGGGCACGACTCCTGGGACAGCGTGATCGAGCATTTGCCCGGCGACAAGGAACCCCGATTTGCCGAGCTGACCATTGGCTATCGCCTGCCCGAGCCCATCATGAAGGTGGCTGCCCAGGTGCTTGACGCCGCCATTCCCGGCCTGGTTCCCCCCCGGTCGATCCGTATTGAGGGTCGGCCCCCCCGTTTCGTGCCCGCCATCGCCCATCAAGCTGCCCCTTCGGGCAACGGCCAGGGCCAAAAAGCCAGCCCCAGCGGGCTGGTGGGCGCCGTCGTCGACGAGGTGAAGGCCGAACTGGGTGCGCTGGCCAACGGAAATCTGGCGGTGATCTGCCACTCTGGGCAGTCCGATGCCATCGCAGAGGCTCTGGGCGACGCGGGAGTCGACTATGGGCTGGTATATGAGCGGGGCTTGGAGTCTCGAGTGACGATCGTCCCGGTTGAGCTGGTGAAGGGCCTAGAGGTGGACACGGCGATTGTGGTGGAGCCCGCTGATATCTGCGAGAAGCTCCCCAATGGGATGCGAGCCCTCTATGTGGCCATGACGCGGGCCACTCAGCGATTGGTAGTGGTACACGCCCGCCCGCTTCCCAAGTCCCTGCTCCCCAAGGAGGGATGAGACGATGGCCCACGATCCCCGCAACCTCACCGACGAGATGAACGACTTCCTCAAAGATCGACACCTGGCGTCGCTCACCATCTTGCGCCCCGACGGCACCCCCCATGTGACCCCGGTGGGGTTCACCTGGGATCCCGACACCGCCACCGCCCGCATCATCACCTGGTCGGGGGCTAAGAAGGTGCGTCTGCTGGCGGCGGCCGGGGGCGGGCCGGCGGCGCTTTGCCAGGTGGACGGCGGCCGATGGGCAACGCTGGAGGGCCACGCCACCGTCACCGCCGATCCCGAACAGTGCACCGACGCGGTGGCCCGCTACGGCGAGCGCTACGGCCCGGCCAAAGACCGGGGCACCGATCGCCGGGCCATCATCATCGCAGTGGATTCTGTGCTGGGACGGGCATAGCCGTGACCCCCAAAGGGATCGGCCTCAGCGCCAACGTGCAGGAGTATCTGGTGGCTCACGGCGCCGGTATCGACCCCATCGCCCAAGAACTGATCGAAGTCACTGCCGAATTGGGCGGCATCTCCCGAATGCAGGTCGCCCCCGAGCAAGCCGCCTTCATGACCCTGCTTGCCCGCCTGCTCGACGTGCGGTTCGCCGTGGAGGTGGGCACCTTCACCGGCTTCTCGGCCCTGTCCATCGCTCGTGGCCTGGCCCCCGGCGGGCGGCTGCTGTGCTGTGACGTGAGCGACGAGTGGGTGAGCGTCGGCCGCCCGTTCTGGGACCGGGCCGGGGTGGCCGACCGGATCGACGTGGTGATCGCCCCGGCGACCGAGACTCTGGCCGCCTTGCCCGATCAGCCGACCATCGATTTTGCCTTCATCGACGCCGACAAGGGCTCCTACCACATCTACTACGAGGAGATCTTGCGCCGGCTCAGCCCCAAGGGGATCATCTTGGTGGACAACGTCTTGTGGGGCGGTCGGGTGGCCGACCCCGAAGCCGACCTCGACGAGAACCCTGGCACCGCCCACATCCGGGATTTCAACAGCCATGTCGTGGCCGACCCCCGCACCACTCAGGTGATGCTGCCCATATCCGACGGGCTGACGCTTATAACTCTGGCCCCATAAGGTGCGCCACCGGCCCACGGCCGGTGCCCAAGTCCCATTCAGCCGAGCGCTCGATGCAGTTGCGGACAAACATCTTCGCCCCCACGATCGCATCCATGGGCGCCACACCCCCTGCCAGCGCCGCGGCCACCACGGCCGAAAAGGTGCAGCCCGTGCCGTGGTCGTTGGCGGTGTCGATCACTTCGCCGGGAAGCTCACTCCAGCTACCGTCATGGTGTATCCATTCGGTGGCGGTGACTTCTCCAGTCTCCACGAACCATCCGGGGCACAGGGCCGCCAGGTGGATGGGTTCGTCGAATTCGCCCACCTCACCGAGCACCATGGTCTCCCGGGCATTAGGAGTGGCCACGGTGGCGTACTTGAGCAGCTCCAGGTAGAGCGCCTCGGCCCCGGCGTCCAGCAGTCGGGCGCCGGTGGACGACACCATCACCGGATCGACCACTAGGTTGGGCAGCCGACCGGCCGCCGCATAATCAACCACCACGGCGATGATGTCCTGGTTAGCCAGCATGCCGGTTTTGACCGCGGCCACCGGCAGGTCGTCGAGCACCGAGTCGAGCTGTTGGGCCACAAAGGTGGCGGGGATGGGGTGTACGCCCTGCACGCCGACGGTGTTCTGGGCGGTCACCGCGGTGATCACCGCCGTTCCGTGTACGCCCAAGGCGGCGAATGTGGCCAGATCGGCGGCTATTCCGGCCCCGCCTGAGGGATCCGATCCGGCCACGCTCAGCGCTACTGGAGGGTTGGTCACGAGTTCCACTCATCGAGGATGGCGGCGATGGTCGCTTGGGGATCGGGGCTGCGGGCCACTGCCCCCTGCACGGCCACTCCAGCCGCACCGGCGTCCCGGCACGCGGCCACCCGACCCAGGTCGATTCCCCCCAGGGCGTACACCGGAACATGAGCTTGTCGGGCAATCCGACTCAGGCCGCGCAGTCCCAATGGTGGTCCGTAACCCGGCTTCGACTCAGTCTCGAACACGGGGGAGATGGTCACGTAGTCCACCCCGTCGAGTTCGGCCTGGCGCACCTCGTCGAGCCCGTGGCACGACCGTCCCACGATGCCCTGGTACACCTTGGGGTAGCGGTCGAAGCCGGCCAGGTGGACCCCGTCGGCCACCGGGTCGATCATCGACGCCAGGATGAGACAGTCGGTTTGGCTTCTCATCAGCTTGGCCAGCTCGCGCCTGACCTGCGGGGGGCGGCCTTTGGCCCGGAAAACCACCGCGGGTGCACTCACCACCTCATCGGTGAGCACGAGCAACTCTGAGTCCAGAGCCCGCTTCGGGCTAAACGGACGCCGGTGGTCAGAACTGGGCACGGCCCTGGCTGGAGGTCGAGGCTTCGGCACCGAAGCGCTTGGGTATCCTTCCGGCCAGCCGAGCCCTCCGCCCAGCCTCGGTGGCCAGGCGCATGGCGATAGCCATCTGCTCGGGGTCGCGGGCCCGGGTGATGGCCGACGCCACCATTACCGCCTCGCAGCCCAATTCCATGGCCACCGCCGCGTCGGAGGAGGTGCCGATGCCGGCATCCAACACCACCGGCACCGACGACTGTTCCACGATCATCTCGATGTTGTGGGGGTTGCGGATGCCCAGGCCCGACCCGATAGGCGCTCCCAGCGGCATAACCGACGCGCACCCCAGGTCTTCCAGGCGACGGGCCAGCACCGGGTCGTCGTTGGTGTAGGCCATCACGACGAAGCCGTCGTCCACCAGCGTCTCGGCCGCCTCCACCAACTCGATGCCCTCGGGCAGCAGGGTGATGTCGTCGGCGATCACCTCCAGCTTCACCCAATCGGTTTCGAACGCCTCCCGGGCCAGCTTGGCGGTGAGCACGGCATCGGCCGCGGTGTGGCATCCGGCGGTGTTGGGCAGCACGTCGAGGCCGAGGCGGTCGATCACCTCCAGTACCGAGCCAGTGGCTTCGGGCGATACCCGGCGCAGCGCGACGGTGACCAACTCGCACTCTGATGCGGCCAGTGCTCGTTCCAGCACGGCGAGGTTGGGCGCCCCCCCGGTGCCGGTGATCAGCCGGCTGGTGAAGCTCCTCTCAGCCACGGTCCACGAGTCGCCCATCTACCCTCCCTGGGCCGCCTCGAGTATTTCCACCCGGTCGCCTTCGGCTAGATGGGCGACGCCCCACCGGCTGCGGGGCACAATCTCTCGATTGACCGCCACGGCCACCCCTCGCTGGTTGGGGGCCAAGGTGCTCACCGTGCAGTCGGGGGCCACTTCCCGGGTTTCCCCGTTGACAATTACGACCATATTGACACAATCATGCTGACATGGTTATGCCGATATTCCGCTGAGGTGATCGGAAATCCCGGCTTTAGGGTTGTTGCTGGCGCGGAAACGGTTGGGACTGAACGGGGAAAAATCCACCGGCGGCTCGCGACCTTGCACGAGGGCGGCCACCGCGATCGCAGTGATGGGGGCGGTGAGGATGCCGTTGCGGTAGTGGCCGGTGGCGTAGACGATGTCGTCGTCGCCCGTCCCGATGATGGGGGCATTGTCGGGGGCACCGGGGCGCAGGCCGGCCCACGTCTCCACCAGATCGATCTCGCTAAGCCCCGGAAGCAGGGCCAACACATCGCGGAGCAGCTCGTAGACGCCGCCCGCGGTAACCCGGGTGTCGAAGCCCTGCTCCTCCTGAGTGGCGCCCACCACGATTTCTCCGTCGCTGCGGGGCACCGCGTACACGCTCGAACCTCGCACTATCCCTCTCACCGGCAGCCGCAACAACCCCTCGGGGCCGCTCAAGCGAAGGATCTGCCCCTTGATGGGCCGGATGGGCAGGTTTAGTAGCCGGCCGGTCCACGCCCCGGCGGCTACCACCACCTGCTGGCAGGCCATCACCCGGCCGTCATCGGTCACTACCTGATTGCGGGTTACCTCGGTGGCCGACGCCGGGATGGTGGGCACCCGGTCGAGCAGTTCGGCGACCACCCGACGGGGGTTCACCTGGTGGTCGAGCGGGGAGTACACCCCGCCCCGCACGCCGGGGGCCAGCAGAGGCTCCCGGGTCCGGCATTCCCGACTGCGGAGCCGCTCCACCGGCAGGCCCTCTTGTTCGTGCAGGTCGCCCAAGTTGTCGAGCAGCGCCTTGTCGTCGGCGTCGTAGGCCGCCATGAGCATTCCGTTGCGGCGGTAGTCAACGGCGGCAACCCCCAAGTGATCGGCAAACGCCGGCCATGCTTGGCTGGCGGCCAGGTTCAAACTCAGGATGTGGCTCTCTCCCCAGTAGGCCTCGTGGATAGGGGCCAGCATCCCGGCCGCCGCGTGGCTCGCCCCAGTGCCGGGCGCAGGGTCGAGCACCACCACCTCGGCACCGTCTTGTTGGATCTGCCAGGCAGCCGACAGACCGATGATGCCGCCACCCACCACTATGACATCGGGCATTGCTGGGACATCGGGCATTGCTGGGACTTCAGCCATCGAGGGCCTCCAGCAGCTCGGCGGTGGCTGCGGTCGGGTCGGCGGCGTGGGCTACCGCGCCGATCACCGCCACGCCATGGGCCCCGGCGGCCAGCAGCTCCGGCACTCGGGCCGCGGTAATGCCGGCGATGGCGATCACCGGGATGTCCACCGAGGCGGCCACCTTCTCCACCCCGGCAGGCCCCAGTGGTTCGGGCAAACCGGTTTTGGTGGCGGTGGCGTACACCGGGCCCACTCCCACGTAGGAGGCGCCATCGTCTTGGTGGCGAAGGGCGGTGTCGGGATCTCGGGCGGTGCCCCCCACCAGCCGATCGGGGCCAATCAAGCGCCGCAGCACCGCCACCGGCAGGTCTTCGGCGCCGCCGTGGACCCCGTCGGCCCCGGCGGCCAGGGCGATGTCGGCCCGGTCGTTCACGATCACCATGGCGCTGGCCGACTTAGCCGCGGCCACGATGTGCTCGCACTCGGCCAGAACGGCGTCGTCGTCGGCTTCCTTGATCCGCACCTGTACCGCGGGCGCACCGCCCCGAAAGGCGGCATAGGCCAGAGGGGCCCCATCCGCGATGACGTGCAGCCGGGGCACGACCAATCTCAAGACCCGGCCGAGTAGAGCTCGGCGCCCTTGTCCCGGAACTCGTCGGCTTTGGTCTTCAGCCCCAACTCGATGGCCACCGACTCGTCCACCCCCTGGCGGGCGGCATAGTCCCGCACGTCCTGGGTGATCTTCATGGAGCAGAACTTGGGTCCGCACATGGAGCAGAAGTGGGCCGTCTTGGCTGGCTCAGCCGGAAGGGTCTCGTCGTGGTACTTCAAGGCGGTCTCGGGGTCGAGCGACAGGTTGAACTGATCGGCCCAGCGGAACTCGAACCGGGCTTTCGACAGAGCGTTGTCCCACTCCTGCGCCCCGGGATGGCCCTTGGCCACATCGGCGGCGTGAGCAGCGATCTTGTAGGCCATCACCCCGTCTTTCACGTCGGCCCGGTTGGGCAGACCCAAGTGCTCCTTGGGGGTTACGTAACAGAGCATGGCCGTTCCGTACCAGCCGATGTTGGCCGCCCCGATGGCCGAGGTGATGTGGTCGTAGCCCGGCGCCACATCGGTGGTGAGCGGACCCAGCGTGTAGAAGGGGGCGTCTTGGCACCACTCCCGCTCCAGGGTCACGTTCTCTTTGATCTTGTTGAGCGGCACGTGGCCCGGCCCTTCGATCATCACCTGCACGTCGTGGGCCCAGGCCCGGCCGGTGAGCTCGCCTAGGGTCTCCAACTCGGCCATCTGGGCGGTGTCGTTGGCGTCGGCGATCGACCCCGGTCGCAGGCCGTCTCCCAGCGAGAAGGCCACGTCGTAGGCCGCGAAGATCTCGCACAGCTCCTCGAAGTGGGTGTAGAGGAAGTTCTCCTCGTGATGAGCCAGGCACCAGGCGGCCAGAATCGAGCCGCCCCGGCTGACGATCCCGGTGGTGCGCTCGGCGGTGAGCGGCACATAGCGCAACAGCACCCCGGCGTGGACGGTCATGTAGTCCACCCCCTGCTCGGCCTGTTCGATCACCGTGTCGCGGTAGATCTCCCAGGTGAGTTCTTCGGGCTGTCCGTTGGTCTTCTCCAGCGCCTGATAGATGGGCACGGTGCCGATGGGCACCGGTGAGTTGCGGATGATCCACTCCCGAGTGGTGTGGATGTCGGAGCCGGTGGACAGGTCCATCACCGTGTCGGCCCCCCATTTGGTGGCCCAGGTCATCTTCTCCACCTCCTCGGCGATTGACGACGTGACCGCCGAGTTGCCGATGTTGGCGTTGACCTTGGTCAGGAACTTGCGGCCGATGATCATGGGCTCGGACTCGGGGTGGTTCACGTTGGCCGGAATGATGGCTCGGCCCCGGGCCACTTCGGAGCGCACCAGCTCGGCGTCGAGCCGCTCGCGGGTGGCGATGAACTCCATCTCCGGGGTGATCTCGCCTCGCCGGGCATAGGCCATCTGGGTTACCGCCCGGTCTTTGGCCCGCAGAATGGGGTGGCGCTCGCCCAAGAACGGGTCGGAGGCCTGGCCGGTGCGCACGGCCCGGCGGCCGTCGTCGCGCAGATCAGCCATTCGACCCGAGATCTCGGTGGTGTCGCCCCGCTCGGTGATCCAGCCCAGCCGCAGCGGCGGAAGCCCCACATTGGGATCGGAGCCGGGACCGCTGGTGTCGTACAGCATGAACGCTGGTTCCGGCTCAGTGAGGTTCACCTGGGTGAATGGCACCCGCACATCGGGTCGGGCACCGGTGACATACACCTTCTCCCGAGGGGGCTTTTGGTTGGCTCCGCTGGTAGGCGCGTTACCGTTGGTGCTCTCGCTCATCATCATCTCCCTTCGCCGGCGTTATCCGGATCAGGTTCAGCGGTCGGTGCCAGCGGACACCCTCTCAGCCCGACGATCCTCGAGCTCCCGCGTGGTTGTCGCCCCTAGTCTGCCACACCCCGCCGCCGCTCGACGTAGCGGTTGATGAGGGATTGGGTGGAGGAGTCGCTAGAGGGGGAAGGGGTGGCCGCCCCGGTGAGTTGGGCGGCGATGGTGGTGGCGAGGGTCTTGCCTAGTTCAACACCCCACTGGTCGAAGGGGTTGATGCCCCAAATGGTGGCTTGGGTGAACACCTTGTGCTCGTAGAGGGCTATGAGCTGGCCCAGTGAGCGGGGGGTGAGTTGGTCGGAGAGGATGACGGTACTGGGTCGGTTGCCAGCGAAACTCCGGTGGGGGTCGCCGCTGTCGGGGGCGCCTAAGGCCAGGGCCTCAGCTTGGGCAAACAGGTTGGCCATGAGCAGGTCGTGGTGGTCGATGTGGGGGTGGTTCGGTTGGCAGAAGCCGATGAAGTCCACCGGGACGATGTCGGTGCCCTGGTGCAGCAGTTGGTGGAAGGCGTGCTGGCCGTTGGTGCCCGGCTGGCCCCACACAACCGGGCCGGTGGCGATGCCGACGGGGGCGCCGTCGGCCCGCACCGATTTGCCGCTGCTCTCCATGTCGAGCTGCTGGATGTAGGCCGGGAACTGGGCCAGCTCTTGGGCGTAGGGGAGCACCGCATAGGTGGGCCACCCCCAGAAGTTGCGGTTCCAGATGCCGATGAGTCCGAGAAGGGCGGGCAGGTTGTCGGTCCACGGGGCTGTGCGGAAGTGCTCGTCGATGTGGTGCATCCCGGCCAAGAATTGCCCGAATTCGCCTAGCCCGACGGCAATCATGAGGCTCAGCCCCGCCGCCGAGCCCAGCGAGTAGCGGCCGCCAACCCAGTCCCACATGGCGAAAACGGCGTTGGGGTCGATGCCGAATTCTTGGGCCCTCTCGGGACTGGCGGTGACGGCGGCGAAGTGATCGCCGGCCCGCTCAGTGCCCACCGCGTCGGCGATCCAAGCCCGAGCGGTGCGGGCATTGGTCAGGGTTTCAACAGTGGTGAACGTCTTGGACACCACGATGAACAGAGTGCGAGCCGGGTCCAAGCCTCGGGTGGCGGAGCGGAAATGGGCACCGTCGACGTTGGACAAAAAGCGCATGTCCAGATCGGGGTGGGCGAAAGATTCCATCGCAGCGGTGGCCATGGCCGGTCCCAGGTCGGATCCCCCGATGCCGATGTTCACCACCGCGTGCCACCGTCCGCTGCGGGCATCAGCGGCAAATGCAGCCATGCGGTCAAGCTCATCTTGAACCTCAGGGGGCGGGTCGGGCTGACGCAGGGCAGTGTGTCGAGCGGGGCGGTGCTCAGTGGCGTTCACCAGCTCGCCCTCGAGCATCGCTTCGGTCCGACCCCGCAGCTCAGCCGCATCAGCCAATGCGGCCAGCAGCGCCACCGTCTCATCGGTGAGGCGGCTCTTGGAGTAGTCCAGCAGCAGCCCGTCGGTCTCGGCACAGAGCCGCTCGCCCCGGCTGGGGTCGGCGGCGAACAGATCACGCAAGTGAACCCCGTCGAGTTCCTCTCGGTGGGCGCTCAGCGCCTGCCACTCGGCGGTGTCTTGCATGTCCGCAGCGTAACCGGGGCGCCAGTTGCCGCTGTCCGACTATTCGTAGGCGATGGCTTCCAGGATGTTGAGGCGGCTGGCTCGGCGGGCAGGAATCGAGGCGGTCAGCAAGCCGGCTACCGCCACTACCACCAGGTAGATCCACAACGTGCCCCACGGGATGGCGAACGACGAGACGAAGGCATCGGGGATGATCTCCACCGCAGCCCAGCCGAGCAGAACGCCGATGGTGATGCCCATGAGCCCGCCAAATACAGCCACGATGCCCCCCTCCCAGCGGATCATGCGCCGAGCCTGCCGTCGGGACATGCCCACCGCCCGCAACAGGCCCAGCTCCCGGGTCCGCTCGAACACCGACAGGGCCAGCGTGTTGGCCACCCCCATGAGCGCTACCACCAGTGAAATGGCCAAGAATGCGTTGACCACCGCCAAGAACGTGTTGATCTGGCTTTCCTGGGTTTCCTGGAATTCGACCTGGTCCCGCACATTGAGCTGTGGGTAGGACAACGTCACCTGGTCGAGCGCCTCTCGAGCTTCCTCTGCGGTGTACCCCGGCGCGGTGAGGGCTGAGATCACGGCGTCTTCCTGGGCCACTAGGTAGCGGTCCCAGTCGGCCGTATCGATCAGCCAAGAGCCCATCACCGAGTTGTCGTCGAAAATGGCCGCCACGTTGAAAGTGGCGATTTGGCCGTCTGAGAACTCCAGCTCCACTGGGTCGCCAACTCCCACCGACAAGTCCTCAGCCTGGGTGGTGTGCAGCGCCACATCTCCGGGACCGGCATCGGCAAAGCCTCCTTCCACCACGTCGAGGTCGAAGTGCAGGGGGATGACATCGAGGTCAGCGGCGCCGATATCGTCGATATCGCCGTCGATCGGGGAGCGGATGCCCTCGAACTTGAATCGGTAGGCCAACACCGATGACACCTCGACGTTCTCACTTATGCTCTGGGTCGCTCGTGAGCTGAAAGTGGCCGTGGGGTCGCCGCAGCCTCCAGGGCAGATGAGCCAGTCGGATTTGACCGAGCGGTCCAGGGTGTCTTCCAGGGTCTGTTTGAACGACTGGCCCAGCACCGAAACCATGGACACCAGGGCCAGGCTGATCATCAGGGCCGAGGCAGTACTGGCTGTGCGACGGGGGCTTCGCTCGGCATTCTGACGGGCCAGCCGTCCACTCACCTGGGAGAACTTGGCCGGCAGATATCCCAAGACTCTGGCTACCGGAACAGCAAATGTGGGGCTGACCAGGTTCATTCCCACGAACACCAGCAGAGCGCTCATTCCCAGCAGAGCCAAGAGCGATCTGGTGGGGAAGTCTCCAACCACGGCCACAATCAGCATGGCCAGCCCCAAAATCAGCACTCGGGCTTGCCCTACCGGCTGGGGCAGATTGCGTCCTCCAACAAAGGCAAACACCGCGCTGATCAGCGCAGTGACAATGATGAGAAATGCCGACTCCGAGACGATTCCGAACGCAATGAGGATCACGCTGAGTGCGGTGAGCAGTTTCTCAACCCCAGTCGAGCGGCGCGCCTTGGTGAGGCGGGGCGGCATGTTGCCGGTGAGCGCAGCCATGGGGGTCACCCGGCGGGCTCGAAGGGCGGGCCAGACGGCCGACACCGCGGTCACGCCCACACCGACCAAGATCGCGGCCAGAATCGAGTTGCCGCCCACCACAATGGGCGCATCGGGCAGACCGGCGCCGAAGCTGGCGATCAGCGCACGAATGCCAAGAGAAATGAGCACGCCCAAACCGAGCCCGGCGGCGCTGGCCACCGCCCCCACTGCCATGGCCTCTCCCACCACGATGGCGGTGATCTGCCGACCGCTGGCCCCCAAGGCCCGGAGCAGCCCCAGTTCCCGGGTGCGCTGGCTCACAAGGATGGTGAACGTGTTGTAGATGATGAAGGCCGACACCACCAGGATCACCACCGCGAATCCCAGCATGAAGTATTCGAAGAACCCGATGAACTCGTTGAACAAGTCGCCTTGTTCTTCCACAAGCTCCTCATTGGCCACCACCTCCAAGCCGTCGTCCACTACCGCAGCGACGGCTGCCGTAACAGCCTCCGGTGATGTATTGGGCTCCAGTTGGATGTCGATGCTGTCGAAGCCCCCTCCGTTGTGCAGGACCTGCCGGGCGGTCTCGATGTCCCACGCTGTCATTTGCGCGCCGGCGGTGGCGTTGTCACTGGTGCCGTAACGGAAGAGCCCCACCAGGGTGAACGATTCGGTGCCTCCTGGAGTGGAGACCTGGTAGCGCTGGCCCACCTCGAAGCCGTGTTCATCGGCGGTGTCGGCGTCCATAACGAACTCATCAGGCCCCGACGGGGCCCGGCTAATGCCGTCAGGCCAGACTTGGAAGGCCCCGACGGAGTCATCGGAGGGCCAGCCCACACCAATTTGGGGCGGTCCGAAGATCTCCACCGCCTCGCCTTCGGCGGTGATGGGGACCACGTTGAATTCAACGACCGTCCCAACGGCAGCCGCCACCCCGTCCACCGACCGCACCTCATTGAGGAGGTTGGGGTCAACCAGCGTCCCGCTCTCCCCCCGATCGCCGAAGGCCATCTCGGGGCGCACCGACAAGTCGACGCCTTGGAAGATGTCCTCGGAGAGGTTGTCGAACGTGGAGCGGAGCCCCGAGGTGGTCACCAGCACGCCCACGGTGAAGCCCACACTGACGACTACGGCCAGCGTGGTCAGCATGAACCGGATGCGTGTCCCGGCGATGCTCTTGAGGGAATAGCGAATTAGCGACATTGCGCGGGGTCTTCCTGAAGACTCAGGGGATTCTTACTGGTGTGCGATGGCTTCTAGCACATTGAGGCGGTTGGCCCGGCGGGCGGGGAAGAAGGCGGCCAGCATTCCGGCCACGGCCGACACCACCAGGTAGATCACCAGCGTTATCCACGGTACGGAGGGATTGGCGATCACGTCCCCGGGGAAGGCGGCCGCGGCGATAGATCCGGCGACGACGCCAGTGGAGATTCCGATCAGCCCCCCGAAAACGGCCACGATGATGCTCTCCAAAAGGATCGCTCCCCAGATCTGGCGCTTGGCTGTGCCGATAGCCCGCAAGAGACCGATCTCCCGGGTCCGCTCGAATATCGACAAGGCCATAGTGTTGGCGATGCCCACCACTGCGATGAGCAGCGCGATAACCAAGAACACGTTGATAATGACCAGTAGGGTATTGATTTCCTCGGCCCTGGCCTCCCGATATTCGGCCTGATTCTTCACGTTTATCTGGGGAAACTCGGAGAGATTGGATTCCAAGCTGGACCGGGCCTGGTCCAGTTCGATACCCGGAGCGGTGACTGCCGTCGCCAGGTTGACTTGGTTGCTGAGCTCGAGCCGATCCCAGTCGCTGGAGTCAATCACCAAGGGGCCGACAACAGATTCCTCGGTGTGGAGGGCGATGACCTCGAACGTCGAGGCTTGTTCGCCGGGGAACTCTAGGAACAAACCGTCTCCGACCGCGACGTTTAAGTCCTCGGCCAGATTCCTCTCGACGAGCACATGGCCGGATCCGGCTGCTTCCAAGCTGCCGGCAACGATGCCCGGGTTGACATGGCGGGAGAACGCGTCGAGGGTGGTGGCTGTTATCCGGCGTTCTTCGCCATCGGCGGTGCGCACACCGGCAGGGCGGAATCGGTAGCCCATCACCGACTCCAATTCGGGCAACTCGCCCATGATTTGAGTGGCCTCTCGGCTGAACGCTCCCAGCTGAGTGGTGAGCCCTCCCACATCGGTGTTGCAAATGCCGGTGCAGGCGAGCCAATCGGCCTGCACTGAGTCCTCCAATTGGCCATTCAAGGTTTGCTTGAAAGATGTCCCCAGCACGGTGACCAGCGACACCATGGCCAGCCCGATCATGAGCGCTGATGCGGTGGTGGCGGTGCGGCGGGGGTTGCGGGCCGCGTTCAGCCGGGCCAATCGACCGTTGATGGTGAACAGCCGGTCGGCTGGCCACCCCAGGAAGAGCGACATCGACCGGGCTAGGGCCGGGGTGATGATGTTGACCCCGAGCAGCATCAACAGCGCCCCCAGGCCGAGGGGGAGAACGAGCTCGGAGGAGGAAAGGTCGGACAGCAGACCGATTAGCAGCAGAATCAGTCCCGCTCCGCCGGCCACCGATCCGATGATCAACGATCGGCGCCGGTTGAAGGGATCGATCTCGGCGTCGTCGGCCAGCGCAACCATGGGCGTCACCCGGCGGGCCCGCATGGCCGGCCAGATGGCGGTGATCATGGTGACGCCGATGCCGATGATGATTGCGGCGACAATGGTCCAACCGGTGATGATCACATCGGATTCGGGGAGGTGAGCGCCGGAGTTGTCCAGGGCGCTCCGTATGCCCAGGGCCACCAAGACACCGAGGCCCAGCCCCAAGATGGTGGCCACGATCCCGACGATCAAGGCTTCGATGGCCACGATTCGGGCGATTTGCTGACGGCCGGCGCCGAGAACCCGCAGCAGCCCCAACTCCTTGATGCGCTGCCCCATGACCAGGGTGAATGTGTTGTAGGTAATGAACGCCGAGATAAACAAGACGATGACGGCAAATGCCAGCAGAAGGTTCCGTATCAGATCGATGTTCCGGGCAAACTCTTGGTTGCTCTCGTCGATCTGATCCTGCCGGGAGACCACTTCGATACTGGGGCCCAGGCGGGCTCTGATGGCCTCGGACACCTCGTCGTACGATGTCCCTGGCGACAGTTTCCCGTGGATGAGGTCAAAGCCGCCTCCATCGTGCAACACCTGCCGGGCGGTGGGCATGTCCCAGGAGACGGTCTGAAGCGCTATCCGGGTCTCGGGGTCGATGTAGTACAGGTAGCCGACCAGTTCGTAGTCGTCGATGCCGGAGGGGGTGGCCACTTGGTAGCGCTGGCCGATTTCGAAGCCGTTCTCCCGCCCGGTGAAGTGGTCGATGGCGAACTCGTCGTCTCCGACGGGTCGGCG
>Ga0209754_1000104_pt1 | contig 134637 bp, 114 predicted proteins | sample MesohylBB_FD_187295 | JGI IMG/M metagenome (GOLD analysis project Ga0209754, IMG submission 187295) | Host-associated microbial community of the marine sponge Aplysina aerophoba from Gulf of Piran - sponge mesohyl, lysed by bead beating... | ecosystem: Host-associated > Porifera > Sponge >... | reverse complement strand
CAAGCCCCCCCCCCCCCGGCGTTCATGGCTTGAGGCGAGGCGTCGCCCGGCAGGCCGGATCGACCGTGTGCAGGTCCGGCAGGCAGCCCGTCGCCAGGGCCGCGAACACTGTCCGATTCGACGGACTCGCCATCAGGATCGCCTCCGTCGGGGGATTGCCCGACAAGCGGGATTCCAGCTGCCTTGAGGTCGCTGACTCGGCTCGAAGCGAGCGCTGTGAATATGGTCGTGTTCGAGGGTGTCGAGATGAGGAACCATGCTGACGAGGACTCTCTCTCTCTCTCTCTCTCTCTCTCTCTCGTCAACCTCTGGTTGAGGCTTGGGGAACATGGCTGAGATTGTCTTGACCGAGGACAGGATGCGGTCGTCCTCGTAGAGCCAGAGTTTGGTGAAGGGCCGGTACAGCACCTCGCGGATGCGGCTCTCATCGAAGACGATCTCCTCACGGCGGCGCAGCGATTGCTTGAGAGTGTCGGTCCATTTGATCCGGTCGAGCTCGTCGTTTCCGGTGCATTCCTCGACCGCGCAGCCCGCCTCAACGAGTTCGAGAGCGTCGTTGTAGGCGTCGATCAGCCTGCGAATCCGTGCACTGAGTTCAGCGCGCGAGAACGAGTAGACGTAGACATCGCAGTTCGTCTTGATCCCCGACGCGTGAGCCTCCACCACGCTCTCGCGGTGTGATGCTCTGCCGAGTTCGCACACGGGCATCAGTTCCTCGAAGCTGCCGTCGGTGATGTTGACCCAGTCGTGGGCGTCGTTGACGTCGACCGTGTCCGGCCGGTCGCTGGTCACGTCGCCGAGCTCGGCCAGCCAGTCGAACTTCTGCTTGAGGGCCGAATACTCGGGCACCTCCGCGTAGCGAAGCACCGCAGGCTGGTCAAGAGGCCTGTCGGGGTTCCGCACCAGTACGGTGATCTGCACCCCGTTGCGCGACCCGGCACCGAAGATCTTGTCGCCCTCACGCCGAAACTCCTCGCCGGATTTCATGGCGTCGCCGCGCAAGTTGACGACGTAGATTCCGGTGAACTCGTCGCGCAGGGCGGCTCGCATCCCGGCCAACGACGGGGCGTTGGCGAGCGAGTTGGGATGCACGAAGGCGACGATGCCGGGCCGCGATGTGTCGCCGTCGGGGCCGCTGAGGCGGTCGGAGGCCCAGCGGATCGCCTCCACGTACAGATTGCCAGCTGCGCTACCGCCCGCGCCGCGGCCTGTGACCTGGCGGTGGCGCTGGCCGTAGGTGTCGCGGACGCGCTGCTCGATGTGGGGGTAGGAGATGTTGGGATTGTCGTCGCCCGCGGACTTCTGACCGGCCGACCAGGGCGGGTTGGCCACGATCACCTGGATGGGAAGCTCGTTCTGTGCTTTGGCTCGGCTGCTGTTGTCGGCTATTGCGCCGGTGCCCGGCAGCCGTCCGTCGCCGGAGAGGTGGAACGTGTCGGTGAGCACGATGCCCTCGAAGGGCTCGTAGCCGCCGGTGCGCTCCCGGTAACCCTCCTCGATCTTGAGAGCCGCCAGGTAGTAGGCCAACAGCACGACCTCGTTGGCGTGGATCTCGGGCGCGGCCGAAGGCGCGAATCCGCGGGCCGCGCCATGGAACTTGCGGTCGAGGTCCCCGTCGCGTATCAAGAGCTCGCCGTCGCGGCCTCGCTGGGTCAGCAGACGGTTCACGAACGTGCCGGTTCCCGTGAAGGGGTCGAGGATGTTCACGCCCGGGTCGCTCAAACCCCGACCGAACTCGGCGCGGGCCACCGCGTCCGCCGAGCGAAGGATGAAGTCCACCAACTCGACCGGCGTGTACACGATCCCCAAGCGCCTGGTCTCCGCGGGCATGGCACTGGCGAAGAACTGCTCGTACACCTCCAGCATCACCTTGATGCGGGTCTCCGAGTCCGCCGCGCCGGACAGGCGGTCGGCGACGCTGACGTAGAAGCGCTCCAGGCCGCGGGTCTCGTCGCCGAGAACCACCTCCTCGGATTTGAAGACGCCGAGCAGTTCGTTGAGTGCCTTGGAGATCGGGTTGCGGTCCGCGAATCCGCTCTCTGAGAAGAGCGCGTCGAACACCGGGATGGTCACCACATGCTGCGCCAGCATCGCCACCAGGTCGCCTCTCGGCAGCGGGCGCCCGACGGTGGCGGCCATGTCGGCCTCGAACAATTCGAACGCGTCGGCCAGCCGGGGATTGGCCCTGAGCGCGGCCTTGGCACGATCGGTGATCGTCGCGGTGATGCGGGCCACCTCGGCTCCCCAGCGATGCCAGTACTGGCGGTCGCCGCACTGCTCCACCACCTTCGACGCGACCGCGTCGTGCAGCGGCAACCGGCCCTGCACACCGATCCGGGAAGCGTCCGCGGCCTCGCACTCGCCCTCGCAGCCGGACTCGCCGCAACGGTCGCAGATGCCGGAGGTGAGGATCCTCACCGGCGGCCTGCCGGTCAGATCGGCGGTGTTGATGGCCACATCGAGGCGCTCGTCGTGGGAGCGCAGCGCCTTGAGCACGCTCCACACCACCTTGAAGTCCGACCCCGACAGCACCCGATCGTCGTCGAGGCGCATCCCGGCGGGCACCACCACCGGCAGCACTACATAGCCGCAGGCCTTGCGCGGGGAGCGGCGCATCACCCGGCCCACCGCCTGCACCACGTCTATCTGGGACCGCTTGGGCTCCAGGAACAGCACCGCGTCCAGCGCGGGCACGTCCACGCCCTCGGTCAGGCACTTGGCGTTGGTGACGATCCGGCAGCCACCGCCGGGGTCGCCGCCCCTCAGCCACCCCAGAACCTGGGCGCGCTGCAGTGCGTTGCGGCTGCCGTCGGTGTGGCGGACCTCGAAGCCGAGCAGGTCCGGTCGAGGGCTCGCGCCCGGCGACCGCGGCGAGCCTCCACCGAGGGCGAGCCGGCCCGCCCGTTCGCGGGCCTGCTCGGTCTTGGAGTCCTCGCCGGAGACTGTTTCGACTATCCGGTTCCAGTGCCTCTCAACACGTTGGGAGCTCTTGATCGTGTTGGTGAACGCGATCGCACGCCCGGCGCTCAGGCCGCTGTCCGGAAGCGCTCCGGTGACCCGGCCGTGCGGCGTGCGCGTGCTCGGATCCGCCAGCGCGTCCCAGCATCCCACGAACTTGACGGCCTCCTCGGTGGTGATTCGCTGGCCCCCCCCCCCCGGCCGACCGTCGTCGATGTTCAGCACATCGGCACCGAGCACGGCGGACACGTACAGTTCCGACACCGCGATGACCAGCACCTCGTAGTCGCTGAGATGGCCCTGCTCCACCGCCGTGCCGAAGCTCATCCGGTACAGCTCGGGCCCGTAGACCGACTCGTCGTCCATGGAGAACACGTCGAAGTCGCGGCTGTGCTCGCGGGTCTGGGCCCGCACCCGGTCGGTGTAGATGCGAGGCGTGGCCGTCATGTACAGGCGCTTCGCCGCGCCGATCCGGGCCGCGTCGTGGACCAGGGTGAAGTGGCTGCCGGAATCGGCCTCGTGCACCCCGGTCGTGCGATGCGCCTCGTCGCACACCACAAGATCGAAACCAGCCGGCGCCATGCCGGCGGCGGCCGCGCGCTGGGCCTCCTCGATCACCCCCAGCGACTGGTACGTGCAGAACACCACCGTCATGGCAGCCGCTCCGCCGCCCGCGAGCGCAGCCGAGACCCGGCCGGGGTCGGTGGTCACCGGCATCGCCAGCTCGGCCAAGTCGGCGTCCTCGTCGTTGCGGCCCGCGCGGGTGTCCGAGCAAACCCCGATGTAGCGGTGCGGCACCCCGGGGTCGCCCTGGGAGGCCCACTCGCGCATCGTTTGGCCCATCAACGCGATCGACGGCACCAGATACAGCACGCGGCCGGCGAGGCCGGCCATGCGCTCCGCGATCCACAGCGCCACCACCGACTTGCCGGTCCCGCAGGGCAGGATCAGCTTGCCGCGGTCGCTCTCCGCCAGCCCGGCGACAACCGCGTCCACCGCCTCAGCCTGATAGGGCTTCGGCTCGTGACGCACCGGCGCGAACAGGAGATCCTCGGGACGGTCCAAGAACGCCGCCCAGTCCACCGGCCACTCGTCCAGCTGGGCCGCGTGCAGCACTTCACAGCGGGGATGAGCCTTCTCGACCATCAGCGCAGCGTTGGCGCCCAGATCGGCGGTGACCACCAGCAGCCGCGAGGAGAAGCACTCCCCCGCGGAAGCGGCCAAGAACGAGTCCACCCCGGACTTGCCGATGCGCCCCGCAGGGCCGTGCAGCTTCGCCTGGACGGCGCACAGGCCTCCGTCCCACTCGTCGGTCTGCTCAGCCACCAGATCGATGCCGACGTCGGGCCCGTAGCCGTGGAGTTCCCGGTCGGGCCACTCCATCCACCGCCAGACCTGCTTGAAGCGCCGCGGTCCGTACTCGCCGGGATGGGACTCGAACGCGGCCTTCAACAGCCGCTCGAACACCCGGCCGCGCTGCTGCGGCGAACTGAAACGCCTCGCCAGAAGATCGACCACCGACTCTGGACCGGGCTGCGGCGTCTGAGGCATCACATCAGTCACGCACGGCTCAGCATAGACAGAATGCCGGCCGCACGGCAGCGGCCGACCCAACGGGAGCGGCCCCTCAGCCTCGAACCAGCCCGCGATCTCCTCCGCGTGCCGAATAGTTCCATGAAGCGGTCGCGGCAGGCTCAGAGACCTAGTGCCGGCATCTCGGGCTCCGGGTCTCGTGTCTCCTCCTGCGCGGTCTGCGCCAACTCGACGGCGGGACCGAAGCGGTTCTCAGCGTCTGCGGACGAGATGTCGAGAGCCTCGCCGATCTGAAGCCACGAGACCCCAGCGTTGCGGGCGGCCAAGACTGCCTCTGCGATCTCGCGGCCATCGCCCAAGCTCACGGCATCGACAACGCACCCAACGAAGAACTCCGAGACCGGCCTCTGATTCTCCGGCGGCGGGCCGTGCCGCTCAAACCAGTCAGCAAGCTCCTCCGCCTCGTCGATGACCTCTTCAAGAGACCGCGGCATGACCTCAACTATAGGTGCAGAGCTAGGGCCGGTCGAGTCAGGCTCCTGCGGCTAGGGGCCGTCGGTCAGGCGGACTCTCTGGTTGCGGGGATCGTAGAAGCTGCGGATCGACGGGGTGGCCGGCACCAGCTCGCCGCCGACGTTGATCTCGAAGGCCCCCGTGTCGAGCCAGTCCTGGACCACGCCCTGAGGCCCCGGGCGGCGCAGGTAGCCCATGGCCAGGCAGCGGTCCTCGACGTAGCTCCACATCGACGACGTGGTGCTGCCCACCGGCTCGCCGTCGCGCAGGATCGGGTCGTCGTGGTAGCAGAGCAGCTCGGGGTGCTCCAGGCGGAACTGGATCAGGCGCTTGTTGCGGGGCCGCTCGCGCTGGTTCTCCAGCGCGGTCCGGCCGTTCCACGGGTTGGGCTTGTCCCAGCCGATGGTGAATCCCAGCCCGGCCTCGATCGGGGTGTCCTCGTCGGTGATGTCATGGCCCCAGTGGCGGTAGCCCGACTCCAGCCGCAGCGTGTTCATGGCGTGGTAGCCGGCCATGGCCAGCCCGTGGGGCTCGCCCGCGGCGGCCAGCGCGTCGAACAGCTCGACCGCGTGCTCGTTGGGAAGGTAGAGCTCCCAGCCCAGCTCGCCCACGTAGCTCATCCGCAGGGCCAGCACGTCGATGCCGGCCACATCGATGCGCTGGGACGTGCCGAACGGGAAGTCGGTGTTGTTCAGCGACGCATCGGTGAGCGGGCCGAGCACGAAGCGGGCCTTGGGACCCATCAGCCCGATCATGGCCCAGTGCTCGGTGATGTCGGCGATGTCCACGCTGCGGCCGCGGCAGGCCCGGCGCAGGCGGGCCCAGTCCCGGGTCTGGGCCGCGGCAGCGGTCACCACCAGGAAGCGGTCCAGGCCCAGGCGGGTCACGGTCAGGTCGGCCTCGATCCCGCCCCGGTCGTTGCACCACTGGGTGTACACCGCCCTGCCCACCGGCACGTCGATGCGGGCCGTGCTCAGCTCGTCGAGCACCAGCAGCGAGTCGGGGCCGTCCACCGTGAACTTGGCGAACGAGGTCTGGTCGAACAGCGCCACCCGCTCCCGCACCGCCCGGCACTCGTCGGCGGCGTTGGCCCACCAGTTCTGCTTGCCGTAGCTGTAGACGTACTCGCGGGCCTGGCCGTCGCGGGCGTACCAGTTGGGCCGCTCCCAGCCGGCGGTCTCGCCCCACACCGCCCCGGCCGCGTCCAGCCGGGCGTGCAGCGGCGACACCCGCTGATCCCGGGCGCTCTCGTACTGGTAGAAGGGCCAGTGCATGGCGTAGAGCAGTCCCAGGCTCTCGGGGACGCGCTCGGCCAGGTAGGCGGGATCGGCCTGGAATCCGAACGTCCGGCGGATGTCCACCGACGACAGGTCCATGGGCGGATGCCGGTCGGCGATCCAGTCGGCCAGGGCCCACCCGACACCGCCCGCGGACTGGATGCCCACGGAGTTGAACCCGGCCGCCACCCAGCATCCGTCGACCTCGGGAGACTCCCCCAGGTAGTAGACGCCGTCGGGGGTGAACGCCTCGGGGCCGTTGAGGAACAGCTGGATGCCGCAGTCCCCCAGCGCCGGCACCCGGTGGATCGACCGCTCGAAGATCGGGCCGATGTGGTCCCAGTCCTCCGGCAGCGTCCCGAAGGAGAAGTCCCGGGGAATCCCGTCGAGCTTCCAGACCTTGCCCCGCGGCTCGAAGAACCCGGCCATGATCTTGCCGGTCTCCTCCTTGAAGTAGGTGTAGTTGCCGGGATCGCGCAGCACCGGGGTTTCGGAGTCCAAGTCGAGGGGCTCGGAGACGACGTAGAAGTGCTCGCAGGCCTGCAGCGGAACGTTCACCCCGATCTGGGCCGCGAGCTGGCGGGTCCAGACGCCGGTGGCCAGCACGACGTTCTCGGTCTCGATACTGCCCTGCTCGGTATCCACCCGCGAGATGGCGCCGTCCTTCGTGAGCAGCCCGGTGACGGCCACGTCCTCGACGATCCGCACTCCCCGGCTGCGAGCCCCCTTGGCCAGGGCCATGGTGGTGTCCACCGGCGAGGTGTGGCCGTCGCCGGGGATGTGGAGCGCGCCCACCAGGTCGTCGGTGCGGATCAGGGGCCAGCGCTCGCGGAGCTCGTCCATTCCGATCTCGCGGGTCTCGACACCGACCGAGACGGCCATGGCCGCGCCCCGCCTGATCTCCTCCCAGCGCTCGGCGTCGGCGGCCACCGAGATCGACCCCGGCGTGCGGCAACCGGTGGCCTGGCCGGTCTCGTCCTCCAGCGCCTCGAACAGCCGGGCCGAGTAGGTGGCCAGCTTGGTGAGGCTGTGGGTGGACTTGAGCTGCGACACCAGCCCGGCCGCATGCCAGGTGGTGCCGCCGGTGAGCTTGTTCTGCTCGAGGACGACCACGTCGGTGATGTCCCGGCGGGCAAGGTGGTAGGCCACGCTGCAGCCGACGATGCCGCCGCCCACCACCACGACCTGGGCCCGATCGGGCAGCGCTCGGACCATCGGGCTCCCCTCCGTCGATCGGTGGCTCGGCTCGCCCAGCGGTGGCTGGGTCAGCCGGCGCCGGGCACCCAGCCCGTGCCGGCGAGGGGAACTCTAGCCATAGCCGCCGCCTCTACAGTGAGCGCGGCCAAGTCCTCCGGCTCCAGGTTCAGGACATGCGACTTGCCGTTGGCCCGGGCCAGGATCTGGGTCTCGATGGTGAGCACCTGCAGGTAGTTGGCCAGACGCCTGCCGGCCAGCACCGGATCGAGGCGGACCGACAGCTCGGGATCCTGGGTGGTGATCCCGGCCGGGTCGGTGCCGGCCTGGAAGTCCTCCCAGAAACCGGCCGAGGTGCCGAGCGCCCGGTACTCGGCCTCGTAGGCGGGATCGTTGTCGCCGATGGCGATCAGCGCGGCGGTGCCGATCGAGGCCGCGTCGGCGCCGAGGGCCAACGCCTTGGCCACGTCCGCGCCCGAGCGGACCCCGCCCGCGACGATGAGCTTCACCTCCCGCCGGTGCACGCCGAGCTCGCGCAGCGCCCGCACCGACTCGCCGATGGCGGCCACCGTCGGGATGCCGACATGCTCGATGAACACGTCCTGGGTGGCCGCGGTGCCTCCCTGCATGCCGTCGACCACCACCGCGTCGGCGCCGGCCTTCACCGCCAGGGCGGTGTCGTAGTAGGGGCGGGCCGCGCCCACCTTCACATAGATCGGGACCTGCCAGTCGGTGATCTCCCGCAGCTCGCCGATCTTGATCTCCAGGTCGTCGGGGCCCGTCCAGTCGGGATGGCGGCACGCCGAGCGCTGGTCGATGCCCTCGGGCAGGGTGCGCATCTCGGCCACCCGCTCGGTGATCTTCTGCCCGAGCAGCATCCCCCCGCCGCCGGGCTTGGCCCCCTGGCCCACCACCACCTCGATGGCGTCGGCCGCCCGCAGATGGTCGGGGTTCATGCCGTAGCGCGACGGCAGGTACTGGTACACCAGCGTGGCCGAGTGCCGGCGCTCCTCGTCGGTCATGCCGCCGTCGCCGGTGGTGGTCGATGTGCCTGCGACGGACGCCCCCCGTCCGAGAGCCTCCTTGGCCTGGGCCGACAACGAGCCGAAGCTCATGCCCGCGATGGTCACCGGGATCTTCAGGTGCACCGGGCGCTCGGCCCGGTCCTCGCCGATCACCACGTCGGTCCCGCACGCCTCCCGGTAGCCCTCCAGCGGGTAGCGGGACATCGACGCGCCCAGGAACACGAGGTCGTCGAGGGTGGGCAGGCGGCGCTTGGCCCCCCAGCCCCGGATGCGGTAGATGCCGGTGTTGGCTGCCCTGCGGATCTCGGCGATCACGTTGCGGTCGAAGGTGTACGACTCGCGCAGGTGCCAGAAGTCGGGATCGGAGGCTTCTGCCGGCTCGGCACCACCGGTCAGCGGAGCATTCATCGGGCCCTCCGCTCGATCATCGGGCCACGCCCCTCCGCTCGGCCTCTAGGGCGTCCACGTCGTCGATGGTGAAGTTGTAGAGGCGGCGGGCCGAGCCGTAGCGGCGGAACTGTGACGCATCGGCGCCGCCGGTCGCAGGGGCGGCTGCGGCGAGCAGGCTCCGCAGCGTCCCGACGTGCTCGGGCCGCATCTCCTTCTCGATGCAGTCGGCGCCCAGCGACTCCACGTCACCCCGGACGAAGATCCGGGCCTCGTAGATGGAGTCGCCCAGATCGGCGGCCGCGTCGCCGCACACCACCAGGTTCCCGGCCTGGGCCATGAACGCGCTCATGTGGCCGACATCGCCGCCGACCACGATGTCGACGCCCTTCATGGAGATCCCGCAGCGGGCGCCCGCATTGCCGCCCACCACCACCAGGCCGCCGCAGCCGGTGGCGCCGGCCGACATGGTGGCGTTGCCGGTGATGCGCACCACCCCCGACATGATGTTCTCGGCCAGACCGGTGCTGGCATTGCCCTCCACCAGCACCCGGCCCTGCTGATGCATCCCGGCGCAGTAGTAGCCGACCGAGCCCCTCACCACCACGTCGATGTCCGCGGTGATGCCGCAGGCCACCGCATGGGCGCCCCGGGGGTTGGCCACCTCGAAGGACTCGCCGCCGGAGGCGTCGTGCAGGGCCTGGTTGAGGGCGCGCCGGGTCGTATCGGCCAGGTCGAAGGTGATCACGCGGCCAGGCTCCAGGTGTAGATGCGGGCCGGCTCGGGCTCCCAGACCTCGGCGTGGACGGCGCCCGGCAGGCGGGCAATGGCCCGGTACTCCGACGACATGGCCACCCAGTCGTCGGTCTCGGCCACCACCGCCGGCTTGCAGGCGATGGGGTCGCGCAGGATGGCGAAGCCGTCGGCCACCCCGATGGCGAACGTGTAGAAGCCGTCGAGGTCGTCCAGGGCGCCTTCAAGGGCCTGTGAGATGGTGTCGCCCGAGCGCATCCGCCACGACAGGTAGCCGGCGGCCACCTCGGAGTCGTTCTCGGTCTGGAACGACTCGCCGTGGCCCTCCAGGAAGCGTCGCAGCCGGTTGTGGTTGGACAGCGACCCGTTGTGCACCAGGCAGGTGTCGGCGCCGGTGGCGAACGGGTGGGACCCGGTGGTGGTGACCGCCGACTCGGTGGCCATGCGGGTGTGGGCCAGGGCGTGGGTGCCGGTGCGGGAGGCCAGGTCGTAACGCTCGGCCACCAGGTCGGGGTCGCCCACCGCCTTGTACAGCTCGATCTGGGAGCCGTAGCTCAGCACGCTGGCGCCGGCCACGTTGTCGATGATCCACTGGCGGGCGGCCCGGCCGTCGCCGTCGGTGGAGAAGACCGCGTGGTCGTGCACGCCCCGGACGGTCACCTCGGCGTCGAGCACCCTCTCCAGCGCGGCGGCCACCGGCCCCCAGTCCACCTCGATGCCCTCGGCCAGGACGGTGATGCGGGTGCGTCCCGGCGCGCCGGTGTCATAGGACGCGAACCCGGCGCTGTCGGGGCCCCGGTCGCGCATCTCACGCAGCATCACCGCGGTCAGGCGGCCCAGTTCATGGCGGTGGGTCTCGGTCTTGCAGAACAGGCCCACGATCCCGCACATGGCACTCACTCCCCCGAAGCCCTGACCGTCCGAAGTACGGCCCGCACGGTAGCGCCCCGCCACCTCCCCACCTCAGCCCGGCGGCTCATCGGCGAGTCACCGGGCCGGAGGGCCCGATTCCCTGACAGGGGGAACGTTGACTACTCTCGGGCGCCGCGACCCAGACGACAGCGAGACGACCACAGGGGGACCGACATGGGAGCACTCGAGGAGATTCGCCGCCGGGTGGAAGCCGACGGCGTCGAGTTCATATACGCCATGTTCGTGGAGATGCACGGCAAGCCGTGCGCCAAGCTCGTGCCGGTAGGAGCACTCGAGGGCCTGATGAGCGACGGCGCCGGGTTCGCGGGCTTCGCGGCCGGCCCGATGGGCCAGGACCCGTCCAGCCCCGACATCCTGGCCCTGCCCGACCCCGCCTCGTACACGCAGCTCCCGTGGCAGCCGAACGTGGCCGCCATGCAATGCGACCCGACCGTCGAGGGCGAGCTGTGGCCGTACTCGCCGAGGGTGATCCTGCGCCGGGCGCTCGACGCCGCGGCCGAGCGCAACCTGGTGCTCAAGTGCGGCGTCGAGGCCGAGTACTCGCTGGTGGTGCGCAACGAGGACGGCTCGATAGCGGTGGCCGACGACCGCGACACCATGGACCTGCCCTGCTACGACGCCAAGGGCCTGACCCGGATGCTGCCCCACCTCACCGCGGTGTCCAAGAACCTCGACGCCATGGGCTGGGGCAACTACGCCAACGACCATGAGGACGCCAACGGGCAGTTCGAGCAGAACTGGCAGTACTCCGACGCGCTGACCACCGCCGACCGTCTCATCCTGTTCCGGCTGATGGTGCACACCCTGGCCCAGCGCGACGGCCGCTACGCCACCTTCATGCCCAAACCGTTCGGCGACAAGACGGGCAACGGCCTGCACACCCACCTGAGCCTGTGGTCCGCGGACACCGACGAGCCGCTGTTCATCGGGGGAAGCGCCGGCGGGCCCGACACCAAGGGGCTGGGCCTGAGCGACATGGCCTACAAGTTCGTGGGCGGCATCGTCGAGCACGCCGCATCGCTGGTGGCGGTGGCCTGCCCCATCGTGAACTCCTACAAGCGCATGGGCGTGGGCGCGCCGACCTCGGGGGCCACCTGGGCGCCGGCCTACGCGGCCTACGGCGGCAACAACCGCACCCAGATGATCCGGGTGCCCGAGCCCGACCGGATCGAGATCCGCCTCGGCGACGGGGCGGCCAACCCGTACCTGATGTTCGCGGCCATGCTGGCCTGCGGGCTCGACGGCATCGACAACGGCACCGACCCCGGCGAGCCCAACAGAGACAACCTTTTCGCGCTGTCGGCCGAGCAGGTTGCGGCCAAGGGCATCAAGGCCCTGCCGCCCACGCTGCTGCACGCCGCCGAGCAGCTGGAGAGCTCCGAGGTGATCCGGACCGGCCTGGGCGACACCGCCGAAGGCCCCTACTCGGAGTACTTCGCCAAGGTCAAGCGGGACGAGTTCCTGGCCCACCACCATGTGGTCACCGCAGGCGAGGTCGATCAGTACCTCACGCTGTTCTGACGCTGCCTCAAGCGCCGCCGCGGGCGGTCCGTAGACTGGCGGACCATGGCTGACGGCGCGCCGCTGCGCATCTGGCGGGGGGCCGTGCTCGACGAGTGGATCGACTACAACGGCCACATGAGCGAGGGCTTCTACGGCGTCGTGTTCGGCATGGCCAGCGACGAGTACCTGACCCGCATGGGCTTCGGCGAGCGCTACCGGGCCGACACGGGCGGATCGTTCTACACGGTGGAGACCCACATCGTCTTCGTCGACGAGCTGTCCCCGCGCACGCCTCTGGCCGTGGACACCACCGTGGCCGGCGCCGACCCCAAGCGGGTGCACCTCTTCCACGAGCTGCGCCGCGCCGGCGACGAGGCGCTGGCGGCCACCCAGGAGTCGATGATGCTGCACGTCGACACCAACACCGACCGGGTGGCGCCCATGGGCGCGGACCTGTATGCGGTGCTGCGGTCCGACGCCGAGGCCCACGCCGGGCTGCTGGACGCGGGCACGACCGGCCGCGCCATCAGGCCCGCCGGCGCCTGATCCTCGCTGAGGGACGGGCCGGAATGTGACCGTCTCGTCCCGGGCCACGGAATGGCACCCTCTGGGACTGGTGGCCGTAGGAGCGGCGGTGACGTGCTGGGGCGTCGGCAACATCCTGGTGCGTCAGGTGGATCTTCCCGGGCTCGAGCTGGCCTTCTGGCGGCTGGTGCTGAGCTCGGTCATCTACGTGGGGATCGTGCTGGCGCGGCGGGGCCGGGTGACGTGGGCCCAGTTCCGGGCCTGCCTGCCGCCGGCGGTGATGATCGGGCTGTGGCTCCTCACCTTCTACCAGTCGATCAAGTCCACGACCGTCACCAACGTGGCCATGATCGTGTCGCTGTCGCCGGTGGTGCTGCTGTGGTCGGCCGTCCGCCGGTTCGGCGAGCCGGTCTCGCTCAAGCTGCTGGCGCTGGTGGCGGCCGCCCTGGCCGGGACCTCGCTGGTGCTGTTCGGCTCGACCTCGGTCCCCACCTGGAGCCTGCGCGGCGACGGTCTGGCCGTGCTGGCGCTGCTGTGCTTCTCTGCCAACATGGCGCTCTCGAAGGAGGCCCGCCAGAAGGTCGGCGTGCTGGAGTTCCAGGCGATCGTGTGGACCGTGGCCATGGTCGTGGTCGCCCCGCCGGCGATACTGCTGAGCGACGACCTGTCCTTCCCCGGCATGACCGACTGGCTGTGGGTCCTCGTGCTCCTGGCTGTGCCGGGATCGGGCCATCTGCTGATGAACTGGGCGCACCGGCACGTGCGCATCACGGTCTCGTCGATGGCGCTTCTGGGCGCGCCGCCCATCACGATGGTGGGGGCCGCCCTGTTCCTGGACGAGCCGATCAGGATCGCCCAGGTGGTCGGCGGGGCCGTCGTGATCGCGGCGGTGGCCGGCGTGATCCGCCGCGACCTCCAGATCACCGCCCGCCACGGCACCCCCACTGCTTGAAAGCAATGAGCTTTAGCATGAGCGCCATGGCTCGGCTCCAGGTGATCGGCGGCGGCAAGATGGGCGAGGCCCTGCTGGCCGGGCTGGTGTCCTACGGCTGGGCCGACTCCCACGAATTGCGCGTGGTCGACCCCGACCCCGCCCGGCGGGACGCGGTCACCGGCGCTGCCCCGGGCGTCTCAGTGTCGGGCGAGCCGGTCGCTGATGCCGACGCGGTCATCGCGGTCAAGCCCGATGTGGTGGCGGCCGTGCTTCCCGCGCTGGCTGCGGCCGGCGTGGGGCGGGTCCTGTCGATCGCGGCCGGCGTGCGGACCGGCGCGATCGAGGCCGGGCTGCCGCCGGGGACTCCGGTGGTGCGGGCCATGCCCAACACGCCCGCGCTGGTCGGCCAGGGCGCGGCCGCCATCGCGGCGGGATCGGCCGCGTCGGGCGAGGACGTCGCCTGGGCCCGCGGGATCCTCGAGGCGGTGGGCACGGTCGCGGTCGTGAGCGAAGCCGACCTCGACGCGGTGACCGGCCTGTCGGGCAGCGGCCCCGCCTACCTGTTCCGGCTGGCCGAGGCTCTGCGGGCCGCGGGAACGGCCCAGGGCCTCGATCCGGCCACCGCCGACGCCCTCACCCGCCAGACCCTGCTGGGGGCCGCGACGCTGCTGGCCTCCTCCAGTGAGGATCCGGGGCGCCTGCGCGAGAACGTCACCTCTCCGGGCGGCACCACCGCCGCCGGCCTGGCGGTGATGGACGCCGCCGATTTCATGGGCCTGATCGACCGGGTGGTGGATGCGGCCACCAGGCGCTCCCGGGAGCTGGGCCAGTGACACCGGGGGCCGCGACCGGCCGGGACGGCGGGTACGACACCATCTCGTTCCTGTCCGACTACGGCCACGCCGACGAGTTCGTCGGGGTGGTCCACTCGGTGATCGCCGCCATCGCGCCCCATGTCCGGGTGGTGGACGTCACCCACGGCGTCGCGGCGTGCGACGTGCGGTCCGGCGGTCTGGCCCTGGCCCGGGCCGCCCAGTACCTCCTCCCCGGCGTGGTCCTCGCGGTGGTGGACCCCGGCGTGGGAACCGACCGGCGGGCGGTGGCGGTGGAAGTGGGGGACGGCGCCTCGGTGCTGGTAGGACCGGACAACGGGCTGCTGGCCCCGGCGGTGGCCCTCGTCGGCGGCGCCGGCCGGGCCGTGGAGCTGGCCGGCGGAGACTATCGACTCGAGGCCCAGCCCGAGCTGGGATCGACCTTCGACGGCCGCGACGTGTTCGCCCCCGCCGCCGCGCACCTCTGCTGCGGTATGCCCCTCAGCGCCCTCGGGCCGCCCATCGATCCGGCCACCCTGATGCCTGGGATGCTGCCGCTCAGCAGCCGCGAGGGTGACGACCTGGTGGCCGAGGTGCTGTGGATCGACCGCTTCGGGAACTGCCAGCTCAACCTCGATCCCGCCGAACTGGACGACCTGGCTCCAGCCGGGGCCCCACTGCAGGTCACGGCCGGGGAGGACCTCCGCACCGCCGAGCGGGTCCGTGCCTACGCGGAGGTGTCGCCGGGCCGGGTGGGCCTGATAACCGACTCGAGCGGCCTGGTGTCGCTGGCGGTGCCGAGGAGGTCCGCCGCCGACGATCTCGGCCTCCACGAGGGGGCCGAGGTGCGGATCGGTGCTGCCGACGCCGGGGGCTCGGACCGTGCTCCGGCGACAGCCACGCGGGTCGGCCTGGGACGCCGGCCGGCGGCGCCCGCAGGACACGACATCGGAGGCGGACCATGAGGCCGGGAACCACCATCGTACTAGTGGCCCTGATGGCGATCATCGTGATCGCCGGGGTGTTGCAACTCTTCCTCCTGGCCCGCTGACGGCCGCCCTCGCCCGCCGGCGCGCTCGGCCTTCAAACCGGTCATTCCCTGCCCGGCAGCCGGTGGGCGGCGATAGCATCGCGCCCAGTGTCGCTGGTAGTCGTCGGTAGCAATCACCGATCCACGCCGCTTGATCGGCTCGAGCGGATGACGGTCGCGTCCGGCGACCTCTCCAAGATTCTCCACGAGCTGGCGTCGGCCACCCATCTCAGCGAGGCGGTGCTGCTGTCGACCTGCAACCGCATCGAGGTCTACGCCTACGCCGAGCGCTTCCACGGCGGCTACGCCGACATCCGCGAAGTACTCGCTGTGCACTCGGGGCTCCCCCCTGAGACCGTCGCCGACGAGCTCTACTCCCTGCACGACGCCGAAGCGGTGCAACACCTGTTCAGCGTGGCCGCCGGGCTCGACTCGGTGGTGGTGGGCGAGCACGAGGTCCTGGGCCAGGTTCGGGACGCCTGGCAGACCGCACAGGCCGAGGGCACCGTGGGCGCGCTGCTCGATCCTCTCTTCCGCCGGGCGGTCGAGGCCGGCAAGAAGGCCAGAGCCACCACCGGCATCTCCCAAGGCGTCGCGTCGCTGTCGCATGCCGCGGTGGCGCTGGCCACCGAGCGTCTCGGCACTCTGTCGGGCCGGCGAGTGCTGGTGCTGGGCGCGGGGGACGTGGCCACCGGCACCCTGAGGTCGCTGGCCGACGCGGGCGCAGCCGACATCGCCGTGGCCAACCGCACCCCGGACCGGGCCGCGGCCGCGGCAGAGACCTGCGGTGGGCGCGCCGTGAGCCTCGACCAGCTGGAGGCGGCACTGGTGGCAGCCGATGTCGTCATCACCACCACCGGCGCCACCGACATCGTGCTGGAGCACAGCGACATCGACACCGTGATGACCCGGCGGGGCGGAGCGGGCCTGCTGATCGTCGACGTGGCCGTTCCCCGCGACGTGGATCCGGCCGCCCGGGAACGGCCGGGCGTGACGCTTCTCGACATGGACGACCTGGGCGACTTCGTCCAGCAGGGCCGGGGCGGCAGGGAGCGGGAGATCGACGCGGTGACCGCCATCGTCGACGACGAGGTCGGGCGCTACCTGGCCGAAGCCTCGGCCCGGGAAGTCGCACCCCTGATCACAGCTCTGAGGTCCCGGGCCGATCGGGTGACCGCGGCCGAGCTGGACCGGCACCGCTCACGTCTCGCCGATCTCACCCCCGCTCAGCGCGCCGCGGTGGAGGCGCTGCTGCACGGCGTGGTGAACAAGCTGCTCCACGAGCCGACGGTGAGGCTCAAGGACGCGGCCGGCCATGCCCGGGGCGACCGGCTGGCTGAAGCGCTGCGCGATCTGTTCGACCTGTAGCGAGCACGGCCGGCATCGGCTGGCACGAGATCGTTGGCAAGTTCTTCCGGTCGTTATGGGAACTATTTCCCCACAACTCCCGGAAGTTCGGACGAAGGCGGGGCGCGAATCGCAGCCGTGTCGGCTAGTAAGCATCTCGTGAGGACTCCAGTGCTGCGGGCGGCGACTCGGACCAGCCCGCTAGCCGGCCGACAGACCGAGATCGTGTTGGAACTGCTGTCGGCGACCTGCGGCATCGAGACCGAGGCGGTTGCGGTGTCGACCGTGGGCGATCGCCGTTTCGACACGCCGATCCACGAGATGGGGGGCAAGGGCGTGTTCGTGAAGGAGGTGCAGGCCGCGGTGCTCGACGGCCGGGCCGACATAGCGGTGCACTCGGCCAAGGACCTGCCGTCGTCGACCCCGGAGGGCCTGTTGCTGGCCGCGGTGACGCGGCGCGGCGACCCCCGCGACGCGTTGGTGGGCTGCCCGCTGGCCGATCTGCCTTACGGCGCTACGGTGGCCACGGGCTCGGTGCGCCGCAAGGCCCAGCTCGCCTGGCTGCGGCCCGATCTGACGTTTGCGGAGCTGCGGGGCAACATCGCCACCCGGCTCGACAAGGCGGCCGGCTTCGACGCCATCGTCATGGCTGCGGTGGCTCTGGGCCGGCTCGGGCTCGAGCCGGATGTGCTCGACGTGCTCGAGCCGGACATGTTCGTGCCGCAGGTCGGCCAGGGGGCCATCGCGGTGGAGTGCCGGAGCGACGACCGGGAGACTCTCAGGACGCTGTCCGCCATCGAGCACCAGCCCAGCCGGCGGGCCGTCGACGCGGAGCGCGCCTTCCTGGCCGAGTTGGGCGGCGACTGCAGCCTTCCCGCGGGCGCTCACGCAGCGGACGCTCCCGGCGGCGGCCTGGAGCTGACGGGCCTGCTGGCATCGCTCGATGGCCGCGTGCTGATACGCGACACCCGCCGGGGCCGCGACCCCTCCACGCTGGGCCGGGCGGTCGCCCGGCACCTGTTGGACGACTGCGGGGGCCGGGTACTGCTGGGGGCCGACCGATGACCCACCCACTACACGCCGACGCCCACCCGCCAATCCCGCTGCGACTGCGAGCCGTCCGATGAGCCGGCCCCGGCCCCACGCACCCAAGCCGCTGGCCGGGCTGCGGATCGTGATCTGCCGGCCCCGGGAGCAGGCCAAGCCGCTGGCCGACGGTCTGGCCGCGGCCGGGGCCGAGGTGGTCAGCGCACCGGTCATCGCCATCACCGACCCCGCCGACGACGGCGCCGGGCTGCGGGCCGCGGTGGCGAGGCTGCGGGCTGGCGACTGGCTGGTGGTCACCAGTCCCAACGGTGCGGCCAGGGCCGCGGCCGGCGGGCCGCTGCCCGACGGCGTGAACGTCGCCGCCATCGGTCCGGGCACCGCCGGCCGGGCGGTCGCGGCCGGCTTGACGGTGCGCATGGTGCCCGACCGGTCCATCGCCGAGGGCCTGGTGCAGGCCTTCCCGCCCCCCGATCCCGACGGTGGCCGCCTGGTGGTGCTGGCCCGGGCCGCGGTGGCCCGCTCCGTGCTGCCCGACGAGCTGCGAGCGGCGGGCTGGGAGGTGCTCGACGTGGCCGCCTACCGCAACGTCGCCGCGGCGCTAGGCGACGACCAGCGCCAGGCGGTGGCCGCCTCCGACGGCGTGGTGTTCACGTCGTCGTCCACCGTGAAGCGCCTGGTGGCCGAGGTCGGCGCCCCCGCCGTCCCGCCTCTGGTGGCGTCCATCGGTCCGGCCACCTCGGCCACCGCGGCCGAGCACGGCCTGGAGGTCACCGTGGAGGCCGCCGAGCACACCATCGACGGAGTGGTGGCCGCGCTGGTCCGCCACGCCCGCTCGTGGTCGGCCTCCGGCGACGGTGGGTAGCCTCGCAGGGTGAACTTCCCGCAGCGGCGCATGCGCCGGCTGCGCCGTACCCCGGCACTGCGGCGGCTCGTGACCGAGCACCGGCTGCACCCCGCCGACTTCATCGCGCCGCTGTTCGTGCGCGAGGGCATCGACGAGCCCGAGCCCATCGTGTCGATGCCCGGACAGTTCCAGCACACCCGGGCGTCGCTGCGGGCCGAGGTCAAGGAACTGCACGCCCTCGGCGTCGGCGCGGTGGTGCTGTTCGGCGTGCCCGAGCGCAAGGACCACATCGGCTCCGAGGCCTGGAACCCCGACGGGATCGTTCAGGTGGCGCTGGCCGACCTGCGCTCGGACCTCGGCGACGAGATCGTGCTGATCGCCGACCTGTGCATGGACGAGTACACAGACCACGGCCACTGCGGCCTGCTCGACGGCCGCGGCGACGTAGAGAACGACGCCACCCTCGAAGTGTACGCCCGCATCGCGCTGGCCCAGGCTGCCGCGGGCGCCGACATCGTGGCCCCCTCGGGGATGATGGACGGCCAGGTCGGCGCCATCCGCACCGCCCTAGACGGGTCCGGGTTCGAGCAGACCGCCATCCTCGCCTACGCAGCCAAGTACGCCACCGCCCTGTACGGCCCGTTCCGCGATGCCGTGGACGTGACCATCGCGGGCGGCGGCGACCGCCGCGCCTACCAGCAGGACGTGGCCGGCGCCCGGGAGGCCCTCGAGGAGATCCGCCTCGACGTGGCCGAGGGCGCCGACATGGTGATGGTGAAGCCCGCGCTGGCGTTCCTGGATGTGATCGCGGCGGCCCGGCGCGCCTGCGACCTTCCGCTGGCCGCCTATCACGTCTCCGGCGAGTACGCGATGGTGTGCGCCGCGGCCGAGCGGGGCTGGCTCGATCTCGACGCGGTCGCATACGAGCACGTCCTGGCCATCCGCCGGGCCGGGGCCGACGTGGTGCTCACCTATTTCGCCCGCCACTTGGCCGAGGCCATGCAATGAGCGCCACCGAGGTCCCCGCGGAATCTTGGTGCGATTCCTATGTATAGAGCACACATTTCCGACCCGAGATTCGGGCGGGCCACAGCGTGACTGGGCGCTCCGACCGGGTCGATACCAACGAGGCGCTCTTTGAGCGGGCCCAGCAGGTGATCCCCGGCGGGGTCAACTCGCCGGTGCGGGCCTTCCGGTCGGTGGGGGGCACGCCCTACTTCGTGGCCGAGGCGTCCGGGCCCTTCGTTCATGACGTGGAGGGCCGCCGCTACATCGACTATGTGCAGAGCTACGGCCCGGGAATCTGCGGCCACGCCCACCCTGCGGTGATCGAGGCGGTGCAGCAGGCGGCCGCCCGTGGCACGAGCTACGGCGCGCCCACCCTCAACGAAGTGCTGATGGCCGAGGAGATGTCGGCCCGGGTGGCGGGCTTGGAGATGGTGCGGTTGACCAACAGCGGCACCGAGGCGGTGATGTCGGCGGTGCGGCTGGCCCGGGGCGTCACCGGTCGCCCGACGGTGGTGAAGTTCGCGGGCTGCTACCACGGCCACAGCGACGCCCTGCTGGTGGCCGGGGGCTCGGGCGTGGCCCAGCAGGGTCTGGCCGGGTCCGAGGGGGTGACACTGGGTGCAGTGGCCGACACCATCGTGGCCCCCTACAACGTGGTCCCCGAGCTGGATGAGACGGTGGCGGTGGTCTGCGTGGAGCCGGTGGCGGCCAACATGGGCCTGGTGGCACCCCAGCCGGGCTTCCTTCAGGGCCTGCGCGACGCCTGCGACGAGGTCGGGGCGCTGCTGCTGTTCGACGAGGTGATCACCGGTTTCCGGCTGTGCCGGGGCGGGGCGGCGGCATGGTTCGGAGTGCAGCCCGACATCTGGTGCTTCGGCAAGGTCATCGGGGGCGGGCTGCCGATCGGCGCCTTCGGGGCGTCGACGGAGATCATGTCGGGGCTGGCGCCTCTGGGCGGCGTGTACCAGGCCGGCACTCTGTCAGGCAATCCCCTGGCCACCGCCGCGGGACTGGCCACGCTGAGCCTGCTCGACGACGACGCCTACCGGCAGCTGGAGACCACCGCAGTGGTGTTGCAGGAGGGGTTGGAGCAGGCCTTCGCGGCCGCCGGCGTCACCGCGGTGGTCCCCAGAGTGGGCCCGCTGCTGGGCCTGTTCTTCGCGGAGGAGGCACCCACCGACTTCGACGAGGCCCGCAAGGCGGCTGATAACGGCTGTTATCCGCCGTTCTTCCACGGGATGCTGCGCCGGGGTGTGGCCTTCGCGCCGGGTGCCTACGAGGCCATCTTCCCGTCACTGGCCCACACCGAGGCCGAGATCGAGGCCACGGTGAGGGCCGCGGCCGAGACCGCCCGAGAGATCCCCGCCAGCGGCCTGGATCCATGACTCACACGTTCACGAGACCCGAGGGAGCCCAGACATGAGCAGGCTCACGAAGATCATCGTCGGCTTGATCGTTGCCGTGGTCGTGCTGGTGGTGGCCGCGGTTGCACTGTTCATCCTGACACACGATGACGCCCCCGAGGCGGTCGACCTGGAGACGACGGTGGCCCGGATCGAAGCAGCTGAGACTGCGGACGAGACGGCCGAACCGTCAGCCACCGAATCCACTGGCGACGGTGCCGACGAGCCGATAGCCACCGAATCCGCCGAAGGCACCGGCAGCGACGACGCCTCAACAGCAGGCGCCGATGGGACCGCGGCGGACGAGGGCGCTACAGATGCAACCAGCGCAGAGACCGACATCGAGACGGCATCGACAGACGCGACCATTGACGCCCCGGCTGGGCTGGCCGGAGTATGGACTGTTCAGGTGGCCGACAACCCTGGTGATCTGCAGGGCGAGCCGGCAGTCAGCTTTGCCGGGTTCCGGGTGGACGAGGTACTGAACAACATTGGTGATTTCACCGCAGTGGGCCGCACAGCCAAGGTCTCGGGCTCGATTGAGCTGAGCGACACGGCGCTGGTAGCCGCGACCGTCGAGGTGCAGATGGGCACGCTCGCGACCGACAGCAGCTTCCGCGACGGCAGGATCTACCGGGCGCTCAACACCAACGAGTTCCCGCTGGCCGTCTTCACCCTCGTCGAGCCGGTCGAGCTCCCCGCGGGTATGGCGGATGGCGAGGCGTTCTCGGGCTCAGCCCAGGGCGACCTCACCATCAAGGGCGTCACCAACCGGGTCGCGTTCGATCTGCAGGCTCAGCTGTTAGGCGACAGGATCGTGGTCGTCGGATCCAGCGAGGTGATCTTCAGCGACTTCGGCGTCACCGCCCCCACCGCACCCATAGTCGTCTCGGTAGAGGACAACGGCATCATGGAGTTCCAGCTGATCTTCACCCGCTGACGCAAGGCGATAGAGGCAGCCGGAGAGGGCTCACATGGGCAGGCGGGCAACGGTCATCCTGGTAGGCGTCCTTGCAGTCGTCGTGCTGATCGGGATGGCCGGGTTGGTGTGGTGGTTCACAAGGGACGAAGCGCCCCCGGTCGTCGACCTGGCATCGACTGTCGCCCAAGTCGACAGCAGCAACCCAACCACCGACGACAGCGAGAAGCCTGGCGCCACATCGAGCACGACCGAGAACCCTGCCACAAGCACGGCCGAGACCACCACGTCCTCCGTCGCTGACACCTCCCGCACCGATACTGAGGTGTCGTCGGCCGATCCGTCGACCGAACTGGCGAACGCACTGGACGGGATGTGGATGGTGCGCGTGACCGAGGGTGCCGTCGACCTGCGGGAACAGCCCGCGGTCAGCTTCGCCGGATACCGGGTGGACGAGGTGCTGGCCGGCGGCATCGGTCGGAACACGGCCGTGGGACGCACTGCCGACGTGGCTGGCTCGATCGAGATCAGCGGCGGCAACCTGGCTGCAGCCACCGTGGTAGTGACCATGGCGACCCTGCGAACCGACGACAGCCACCGAGACAGCCACGCCCGCGGGGTGCTCGACCCCGATGAGTTCCCGCACGCGATCTTCACACTCGTCGAGCCGTTGGACTTGCCTGCGGGCATGGCCGATGGGGAGGCCTTCTCAGGGTCGGCCCAGGGCGCACTGACTATCAGGGGGGTCACCAGGAGCGCCACCTTCGACCTGCAGGCCCAGGTCGTGGGCGGCACCATCGTGGCTGTCGGATCCAGCGAAGTGGTCTTCAGCGACTACGGCGTCGATACCCCGACTTCCATCTCGGTCATCTCGGTCGAGGACCACGGCGTCATGGAGTTCCAGCTCATCTTCACCCGCTGAACCCGGCGTGCCGTCACGTTCGCAGGATGAGGTTGCGCTGTCTCCGAGCGGGCGCGTCAGTCGGAGAGCGGCGGTCGGTCCCCGATCGGCGGTGGATGTCCGCCTGGGAGCGGGCCCTTTCCGGCGGCCGTGACGGCGGGCGGAGGCCGAGCTGACCGTTGTGGGAGTGCAGCCGCCAGCCGTCGTCGTGGACGAGGTGGTGGCAGCGTTCGCACAGCAGGCACAGGTTGTCGATGTCGGTGGGTCCGCCCCGGACGAACCACTCGATGTGGTGGGGCGCACCCCCCTCGGCGGGGGCGGCGCAGTTGACGCAGCCGCCGTCGCGGGCCGCCAGGACGATCCGCTGGCCGGCGCTGGCGTGGCGTTCGGCCCGTCCCAGCCACAGGGGATCGCCCTCGGCGTTGAAGACAGCGGGCAGGATCTTGGCCTCTGCGGCCAGCTCCGCGATCTGGTCGGCCGCGACAGCAAGGCCGTCGTCGTAGCGAAGGTTGCACATCTCGCGGGCCGCGGCGTCGTAGTCGGCGATCAGCAACAAGGTGGTCTTGGGGCGCCGGTGGGCGCCTTCGCCGGTGATGAGGTTGGCCAGCGCGTCGGCGCGGCGCTGCTGTGAGGTGAGCCCCTGTATGGGACCGGACCCGTAGACGGTCGTGCCGTTGCGGTAGGTGCGCACCATGGCGTTGAACGCCACACTGACGCGCTTGCCGGTGTCGGCGTCGAAGTACGCCGACAGCCGCCACGACCCGTCGGTGTCCTGCACCAGCGACGCCCACCGGTTCTCGTGCTGGCGCTTGCGTTCTTCCGCTGACGCTTCGGGCTTCATGTACTGGCGGGTCATGCGGGCGAACATGTCCACCGGGTAGCCGCGGGCCATCTCCAGCAGCGCCGGCTCATCAGCGTGGTCAGGGTCCGCCCCCACCCGAGCGATGACCCGGGCGTGGCCGGCGGTGATCTCACCGGCACGCCAGGCTTCCAGCGTGGCCGGGTACTCGTCGGCCACAGACGCCGCCAGCGCAGTGTCCGCGGTGGCCTGGTGGGACGACACGTGCAGCCGCTCGCGCATCACCGCGGCCGTGGCCCGCCCGCCCGAGCGCCGCTGCATCTCCGCAGCGGTCTCGGCCAGCATCGCGTCCACCCGCGACCGCCCCCGACCCAACTGCGCCATCCGCTCCACCAACTCGCCATCGCTGAGCGCCGCGACCTCCACACCGCCGGCACACGCCACACACCCAGCAGTTGCGACATCCGTAGTCTCAACCGATCCGGTCCTCGATTCCATGCCAGCAACACTAGACAGGGGGTGTGACAAGAGTTCCTCAAACAACTTGACAAATGAGCAAATAGCCTCTTAACGCACGACGAAGATTCCTTCCTCGACCGCACAACCGGATCATCCGACGACTCGCCTGTCGTGCGGGACTGCTTGACTGGCATATATGAACGACAATGTGCCGACCTCGACGCTGAGCTGGCTGGATCTCGACACAACCGCAAGGCGAGGCCTCCCTCCTCGACCGCACAACCGGATCATCCGACGACTCGCCTGTCGTGCGGGACTGCTTGACTGGCACATGTGAACGACTATCTGCCCGCCTCGACGCTGGGCTGGCTGGATCTCGACACAACCGCCAGCGAGCGGGTGGACACGCTGCTGCGGTCGCTCGAAGAACCGAGCACTCTCGACGTGCTGGGCCTCGGCACGGTGCGCGACGCCTTCGCAGACATGCTCAGCCCAGGCACCTCCACCGTGCAGACCAGGCTGCGCTACTTCATCTTCCTGCCCTGGATCTTCCAACGTCTGGAGGCTGAGAACAGCCCAAGAGCCAGCTTCGCCAGCAAGCTCCGAGAGGCCGAGACGCGGCTCATCGAGCGTCTACGCCATCTGGGGGCGAACCAGGGCGTGATCGGCTTCTGGGCGCGGGGTGGGCTCAAGCGGATGCCGAGCGAGATCTACTGGGGCGGCCTGGGCTCATGGGGCATCAGAAGACTCGACATGAGCATCGCCCAGTACGGCCAGTCGGCGCCGGCGCCGCGGTCCCAGCTTCAACGCGACGACGACGGCAATGCCACGCAGCGAAGCGCGTCGATGTGGGCGGCGGGCATTTCGGAACCTCCAGAGCCCTTTCTCTGGCCGATGAGGCAGCCGAGTCCTCAGCCGGAAGACGGCATCGATTTCGATCTCCTCCCCGACGAGGCACGGTTCCTGACCGAACGCATCCGGCATAGCCAGTCGGACTCGCTGCTGGCTGTCCTGTCCGCAAGGCCGGGCCTGTCGCTCGACGGCATCGACTACCCGTGGCTGGTGCCTGAACCCGAACTGCTGCCGAGCCGTCTAGCCGAGGTGTTGCACCACGCCCGATGCTTCTCGGAACTGACACTCGGGCCGCAACTCGTCTACAACCTGCTGCTGGCGCGGGAGGCAAATCAGGAGTTCCGCTGGGATACCAAGGAACTTGAGGACGACCAGTTGGGCCGACTGGAGGGCTGGAGTCGGCTGATCAGGAGCCGCCAAGGGGTATTGGACCAATGGGCCGACCACCCGGAAGAGTTCTGGCAGATTCTCGCCGGCTACGGCATCAGCGGGACAACCCGGCACTTCTGGAACGACTCAATCCAGCGAGCGATGGGCGATCCGGAAGGCTTCGCCAAGGATCCAATGGTCCACAGCCTCATTCGCGAGCGAGAACGGCGTCTCAAGTCGAAGAGGGCCCGATTGTCCTACCGAGCCGCTTTGGAGAACTGGCACCAGGCGCCGGTCGGCGGTCAACTCGACTACCGGTGGGGCATCACTAAGACCTACCTCCGGGATCTCGCGGCGGCCGGGGTGGACGGCTGATGCTGCAACCCGCCAACCGGCTCACCTTGATCGACTCCATGCGGCCCCCGGCGGGGTTCCAGTTCGAGTCGGCCATGGCCGTCACATACACATTGGACCTGCGGGCCCTGCTGGCCGCGCCCGCAGCGCTGGCCCTCGCAGGTCACAACCCCGACTCCGGCGACGGCGACGGCGACGCCTACGAGCCCATCGAGCTGATCCATGCGCTGCGGGCCCACGCCAGCAGGATGACGGTGTTCAGCCAGGTCGGCGAGATCGCCCTAGCGCCGTCGCGCCGGGTGTTCGCCTTCCTGGAGCGGACCGTCTTGCCGGTGTCGGCGCCGCGGGGCGGCATCGTGCATCCCAAAGTGTGGGTGGTCCGCTACGAGACGGCCGGAGACCCAGAGGACGGGCGGGCGGTCGAGCAGCGGCTCCGGGTGCTCGTCGCCAGCCGCAACCTCACCTTCGATGCGAGCTGGGACACGATGGTGCGTCTCGACGAGACCACCGGATCGGGCGGAACGAACCTGGAACCTGTAGGCAAGCTGTTCAAGGGTCTCCTTGACAATTGCTTGGTCGACGTCCCAAAAGATCACCGCACGAGGGTCCGGTCACTGGCCAAGGCTCTCAAGGACGCTTCGTTCGCGCTGCCTGCGGGCGTGGACGGTCTCAAGGTCCACGTCCTGGGCCTGGAATCCAAGCCGTCGCCGCTGCCGGGCGCGGCCGAGCGATCGCTGATCATCTCGCCATTCGTCAGTGACAGCTTCTTCGCCGACGTGCACCCGGTCAAGATCGACGAACTGGTCAGCAGCCCGGAGTGGCTCGACCGCCTCGACAAGAATCTGCTGCCAGATGTCGCCCGCGAGGCCCGAAGCCCTCCACAGCAGGACCTCGACGGCCCAGGACCGACGTCGGCGACCACGTTGGGCAAGGTGTACGCCTTCGACGACGGGAGCGCGTTCGGCCTCGACGCCGATGATGACGGGCTGTCGCCGTTTGATCCCGGCCGGCCGCTGGTCGGGCTGCACGCCAAGGTCTTCGCCTTCGAACACCAGGACAGGGCCCAGCTGTTCCTCGGATCGGCCAACGCCACCGGCCCCGCATTCGGAAGCAACGTCGAGATCCTGGTGGAACTGACGGGGTCGGTCGACGCGCTGGGCATCGACCGGCTGTGCGACGGCAGCGACGACGAACCAGGCCTGCGCGACCTCTTCTACGACTACCGCCGCGGCCAGGACAAGGAGACAGGCGGGGAGACGTCGCTCGATCACCACCGTCAAGCCATCGCGCGCCTCTCCATCGAGGGCCACGTCACCGAGAGCGGTGATGGATGGGCTGTCACCTACCAGACGACCGAGCCGATGCCGGAACCCACCGATGTGACGATTCACTGCTGGCCGCTCACCGTCGCCGGCAATCGGCGGCAGGTGGCCCCAGGAATACCGCTGGAGGAGCGCTTCGAGACCAGCCTGGAGAATCTCAGCGGCTTTCTCGCCTTCGAATTGGCCCACGAGGACGGCACGTTGAGCTGCTTTGTCGTACCGGTCCCGCTCGTCGGCGTGCCCGACTGCCGCGAGCGCGTGCTGCTCAAGATCCTCATCGGGAACGCTGAGCGCTTCTTCCGTTACCTCATGGCGCTGCTTGATGAGGACCCCAGCGAGGCTGGCCTGATCGGCGCCATCGAGCGGATTAGCGGGGACGACCAGGATGAAGGAGACAAGCCGGTCAGTCTCCCGGTGTTGGAGAAGCTGCTGCGCACGATGCGACAGGACCCGGCCAGGCTCGCCGGGCTCCACCCGCTCGTCTCGGACCTGGCGGCTGACGACGCGCTGCCCGAGGGCTTCGCGGAACTCTGGAGGATGATCCACGACGTGGCGACGGAAGAGTCGGCAGCCTGATGGCGGAGCAGGTCATCGACGCCGAAGCGGTCCTCGCCGAGCTGAAGGACTTCCAACAGCGAACCGCCCGCTGGGCCTTCCAGCGAATGTTCGACGAAAAGGATCCCGCCATCCGGTTCCTGGTGGCCGACGAGGTCGGCCTGGGCAAGACCCACGTCGCCAAGGGCGTGATCGCCCAGGTCATCGACCACCTACGGCGCACCGGCGACAAGCGCCACGACATCGTCTATGTCTGCTCCAACGCGGCCATCGCCCGCCAGAACATTCGCAAGCTCGTACCCGCGGGCATCAAGCCCATCGAGGGCGCCGACCGGCTCACCATGCTCCCGCTGGCACAACTGGACGACGGCGACGGCACCACCACGGGCATCAATCTGCTGCCCATCACGCCCGGAACCTCCCTGAAGTTCGGCCGCAGCACCGGCACCTTCCCCGAGCGCTGCCTTGCCTACACCTTCCTGCGGGCCCATTGGGGTGCGGGCGCCATGAACGCACCGGCCCGGCGCATCTTCTGGGAGGGCCTCTGGGCCGGTGACCGTTACGACCGCGACGGGCGGCTGCGGTCGTGGGAGCAGTGGTATCAGCCCCGCATCGGGAGGACTCTGGGGCATTTCGCCGAGCTGCTCGAGGAACTCGACAAGTCGCGTCACGCCCAGGGCAAGCCGATCGTACGCCGCCTGTTCGACGAGCTCGCCGAAGGGCTGGCGTGGAAGCGGACGATCCCCTACGACCTCCACGAGCTCCGCCGGGAGTTGATCGGCGAGGTGCGTCGCGTCATGGCGCGAGTCGGCATCGCCGCCCTGCAACCCGACCTGATCGTGCTCGACGAGTTCCAGCGATTCAAGGATCTGCTGCGCCCGGAGCCCGGCAACTTCGCGGCCGAGTCAGCCCACCGGCTGTTCAACCACCGCGATCCAGAGACGGGGCGAGCGACCCGGACGCTGCTGCTGTCGGCCACGCCGTACCGCATGTACACGATCAGCGACGAGATGGAGGACGACCACTACCGAGACTTCCTGGACACGTGCTCGTTCCTGTTCCAGGACCCGGCCCGGGTCGAACGGCTCGAAGGCCGGTTCAGGGCCCTGCGCACGGCCCTGACCGCCGCCGACCCCGGCGACGCCGCCGAGGACGCCTGCCAGGGAGTCGGGAACGAGCTGCGCGCCGTGATGGCGCGGACGGAGCGGCTGTCGGCCACACCCGACCGCGACGGGATGCTGAGCGAGACAGACACACAGGTAGCGGTGATGGACCATGATCTTCGCGCCTATCTCCGCATCGGCGCCCTGGCCGACGCAGTGGCGCATCACGAGCCGACTGAGTACTGGAAGTCGGCGCCCTACCTCGTCAACTTCATGGAGGCGTACAAGCTGAAACAGGCAGTGGCGGAGGCGGCGGAGCGCGGGCTTCTCGGCGGCGAAGAACTCGATCCCGGCCCCGGCCTGCTGAGCTGGGACGACATCGAGGAGTACCGGCGGATCGACCCCCAGAACGGGCGGCTCCGCTGGCTGCTCGACGACCTGGAGCGCAGCCGCGCCTTCGAGTTGCTGTGGGTGCCCCCGTCGATGCGCTACTACGACACCGGATCGGTGTACGAGTCACCGGAGGCGGCCGGCTTCACCAAGCGCCTGATCTTCTCGGGGTGGACGGTCGTGCCGAAGGTGGTCTCATCGCTGGTCAGTTTCGAGGCCGAGCGGCGCGCCTTCGAGAACCGCAGCCACCGCTACACGGCCGGCTACAGGCAGCGCGGCGGCCAGCGCCTCGTCTTCCGCACCACTGAGCGGGCCGGGCAGCCCAGACCGGGGGAGGCAGCCGGCGACCGCCGGGCGGCCGCGATGACCGCATTTCTGCTGACCTGGCCGAGCCCGAGCCTCGCCAGACTCGGCGACCCCCGGCCACAGGTCCCCCGCCAACGCTCCCAGGCGCCGGGAATCGGCGGGACGGCGCCGCCGGCCCCCGGCGACCGCGTCCGGATCTCCGACGTGCTCGAAGCTGTGGCCGCCCGGCTGGCGGACGCGGTCGAGCCGCTGGTCCGGGACGCTCCCACCGACGGCGCCGCCGATCAGCGGTGGTACTGGGCCGCGCCCCTGTTCCTCGACCAGCAGCGTGCGCCGGAGGTCATCGACCTGTTGCTCGGCCCCGACGGCGCCTGGTACTGGGAGGACGACGCCGGGCAGGGGCTCCAGGCCCATGTGGCCGAGGCCCGGGCCATGATCGACCATGGACCCGGCGCCCTCGGCCGGCCTCCCGGCGACCTTGTCGAGGTGCTGGCCGAGCTCGCGGTCGGCGGGCCGGCGCAATGCGCGCTGCGCATGGTCTCATCGGTGTGCGGACTGCCGGTCTCCGCCGATGAAGGCACCGTGGAGTACGCCGCGTGGATAGGCGCCGCCTTCAGGCACTTCTTCAACGCCCCGGAGGTGACTGCCGTCGTCGCCGGCGGACACTCGGAGCAGCCGGACGCCGACGAGGGCGAGAGCCGCTACTGGCGCGATGTTGTGAGGCATTCGATCGACGGCAACCTCCAGGCCGTCCTCGACGAGCACGGCCATGTCGTGCGCGATTGGCTCGGCCATCTGAGCCTGGGCGACGACGACCGGCGCTGGGACGCGGCCTTCGACATCTCGGGCAAGTTGGCTGAGGCCCTGGAACTGCGCACGTCGTCGTATCGCGTGGACATCCCGATGCGGGAGCGCAACGGCCGCGACAGCGCGTTCGACCAGCGCAGGATGCGCACCCGCTTCGCGGTCGCCTTCGCCAACCAGACGCTCGACGATGGCGGCGAGGCTCGGGTCGGAGCCGTCTCCGCCGCGTTCAACTCGCCGTTCTGGCCCTTCGTCCTCGCCTCGACCTCCATCGGACAGGAGGGACTGGACTTCCACCTGTGGTGCCATGCGGTCGTCCACTGGAACCTGCCCTACAACCCGGTGGACCTGGAGCAGCGCGAGGGACGGGTCCACCGGTACAAGGGCCACGCCGTGCGGCGCAACATCGCATCGACCCTCGGGCCGGAACTGTTCGCCGGGGGCCTGACCGCCGGCGCCGACCCTTGGGACGGACTCTTCTCCATGGCGGCCGAGCGTGGCGAGCGCGACAGCGAGATGGTGCCCTACTGGGTGTTCAACGAGGGGCCGGCCAAGATCGAGCGCCATGTGCCGGTCATGCCGTTCAGTCAGGAGGCGGCAGCCCTGCCGCGGCTGCGCAAGGCGCTCGCCGCGTACCGCCTCGCGTTCGGGCAGCCCCGGCAGGAAGAGCTGGTCGAGTTGTTGGGAACTGACCGCTCCGACGAGGATCTCATGCGGTTGACCGAACGGCTCCGCATCGACCTGTCACCCCCGGAATCGACCCAATAGCTGATTTTCTGCACAGCTAACCGTCACTTTTCGGCTATTATTGACGGCATGCGCTACAAACGGCTGGCTCGGGTGCCGCAGCAGAGCTTCTTCCTGCTCGGCATTAGAGGCGTCGGCAAGAGCACATGGGCCCGCCAGAGCTTCCCGGACGCCCTGCGTCTCGACCTGCTCGACGAGGCCCTGTTCGCCGACCTGCTGGCCGAGCCGGCGCTGTTCCGGCAACTGCTGTCCGGGGTCGGCCCGAAGCAATGGGTGGTGGTGGACGAGATACAGCGCATCCCCAGCCTGCTCAACGAGGTGCACCGGCAGATCGAGGAGCGCGGCGTGCGCTTCGCCCTGCTGGGATCCAGCGCCCGCAAGCTCAAGACGGCGGGGACCAACCTGCTCGCCGGCCGGGCCCTGCGCAAGGCCATGCACCCGCTGGCCCCCGCCGAACTCGGCGACGACTTCGATCTCGACGGCGCCCTCCGCTACGGCACCATCCCGCTGGTGTGGACCGCCACCGACCGGCGGGAGGTTCTCCAGAGCTACACCCAGCTGTACCTGCGCGAGGAGATCCGGGCCGAGGCTGTGGTCCGCAACCTGTCGGGCTTCGTCAGGTTCCTGCCGGTGGCCGCGGTGATGCACGGCCAGACCGTGAACGCGTCCTCGATCGCACGCGACGCCGGCATCGCCCGCACCACTGTCAACGGATACCTGGAGATCCTCGAGGACACCCTGCTGGCGGTGCAGCTGCCGGCGTTCGAGGCCAAGCTCCGCGTGCGCGAGAGGCGCCGACCCAAGCTGTACTGGGCCGACCCCGGCCTGGTGCGAGCGGTGAAGCGCCAGCTCGGGCCCGTGGCCGAGGAGGAGCGGGGCGCCCTGCTCGAGGGATGGGTGCTGGGCCTGCTGCGAGTCCACAACGAGCACCAGCACATCTATGACGACATCGGCTACTGGGCCGCCGCCGAGTCCGCGTCCGCGGCCGACTTCGTCCTCACCCGCGACCGCGAGCACGTCGCCATAGAGGTCAAGGCATCCGAGCGGTACAACACCGCGATGCTCAAGGGGCTGCGAGCGGTGGCCGACCTCCCCGGCCTGGCCCGTCGCATCCTCCTCTACCGCGGCCGTCGGGCCTTCAGAACCGAGGACAGCATCGACGTATGGCCCCTGGAGAACTTCCACCAAGCCCTTCAAGACGACCGACTCTGGCCGTAGGAATCGGATGATCCCCCACCGGTGGTCTAGCCGGCAACGAACAACTCGCTCGCCCCGAACCGATGCACGCCACCGAGAACGCGTCAGGATGCGCTCTAGGCTGCCAGGCCGTGCGCATTCATCGACGCCAGGTTGATGCTCAGCGGTTCAATCGCGATGCGATCCTGCCCTACGAACTCAGGCTCCTCGACTTCCAGGCCGCCATGCAGGACGTCTACGACTTCTTCTTCGATGTCAACGGGTTCCTGGCCGTCAAGGGCCTGGGGCGGCTTGAAGACACTCTCCGGAAGGCAATCCTCTCGGGGATGCTGTCGGACATGCTGACAGCAAGTATGGCTGCTCACGCACGCACTCTCGTCGAGAATCAGCAACACAACGGGCACCCCGACCTTGTGGTGAAGGGGGTGTACTCGGGTGACGCCGTGAAGGCCGGGGCCGAGGGCGTGGAGATCAAGACCACGCTGAAGAAGGGTGGCGCCGTGGATACTCACGGCGCTCGCGATCAGTGGTTCTGCGTGTTCGTCTACCAAGTCGACAACGTGACGGAGCCTGCCGCTGACCGAGATCCACTGCGATTCACCGAGGTGTACCTTGCAGAGGTCACAACAGCTGACTTCCGCCGCAACGAGCGAGGCGAACTGGGAACGAGGACGGCCACCTTGCACGCCGACGGAGTCGCGAAGCTACGGCGGAGTTGGGTCTATCTGGATCTCGTCGACAACCGGCCCGGACCCGGCTCGTAGTCACGCAACTTGGGAATGGCGGACACCGCAAGCCGGGCATAGGTCGGGTCTCGCTCGACGCCTACGCTGCAATAGCCGACACGCTCCGCAGCGGCCAGCGTAGAGCCCGAACCGGCGAACGGATCGAGCACCACGCCGCTGCCGAGCGGCAAGATGGCACGCACTACTTGGCGCAGGAACGCCTGAGGCTTGAGGCTGGGGTGCGGCGCGAGCTTCCGCTCCGCTCGGCGCGTGGGGGTTGATTCGATCACGTCCGAGAATGGCTTCTCGTCAGAGACCCGTCGAAGTCCACCGGTGCCCCAGGTTCTAAGGTTGTCCTGGACGCGGCCCTCGAGCGGCTTGCGAAACAACAGCCACGGCTCCCACTTGGAGCGGGGCATGACTGAAACGTCGGAGAACTCCTCGTGGGCGTTCTTTGGACGATCACCGCCTCGCATCGTCATGACGAGGCGCACCACCTCGCCTCGGCGCTCAAGACCACCGCTGCAAACGGCACCCGCGACGAGATGAGAGACCAGCGGGTTGGACGCGACCAATACATGCGAACCGGGGACCAGAACCGGCACAAGGACCTCGGTCCACGTACGGAAGAACGAGCACAAGCCGTCGAGATCCTCAGCGGTCAGAGTCGTGAACCTGGGCAGGGGAGAGCGCTGATGGCCATCGAATGCCGGAGGAAGGCGCCACACACCTCCTTGTCCCATGCGGAGCTTGCGTTGCTCTCGCGCGGTGTATTCGACGATGCCGTATGGAGGATCGGTCACGACCCCGTGGAACGCGTGCCGCGGCTGCTCGGCGAGCCATTCCAGGCAGTCGCCGACGTACAGCGAAGCACCGCCTACCTTCGCAAGAGGCAACCAGGCTTCAGCGAACGCCGGCTCAGCCGAGGTCATAGACGCCACGGCGCACCCTCCGGAACTGGCCGCCCCGACCTGCGTTGAGGTTGAGGTAGCTGCGGACCGACGACGCCGCAACGGGGCTTCCCAGTCGAGCCTCAACTGATTCATGGATCTCCTTCAACCTCAGAGGCCTGCCTGCGTTCGCGAGTACCTGCTCGATGGCATCGCGAACCTCGCCGGGCCTCCGACGACCGAGACTCTGGGCTGAAGTGACCATCGCTCCACACATTAGACGTCTAGACGTCGCTAAGCGCGGATCCCAGAGCGATGCTGACGCTAGTGACCCCCTCTGACAGCGTCCTCGATTTCAGTGGTCTGGACTCGATCGACAGTCCATTCGTTCTCCGTGTTCCGTCAAGCAAGCCAAGGACCGGGAGGCACGGGGCGGGGGGTCAGGCGTTTCGCAGGCGGTGGTAGCGGGCGATCAGGGACGCTGTGGCCGGGTCGTGGGCGGCCGCAACGGGACCCGCGGTCCCGGCCCTGGCCAGGTCCTGCTCGATGGCCTCGGCGAGGGTCTTGCCGTGCTCCACGCCGTACTGGTCGAAGCTGTTGATGCCCCAGAGGGCGCCCTGCACCAGCACCTCGTGCTCGTAGAGGGCCACCAGCTGGCCCAGCACCGACGGCGTCAGCTCGGGAGCCATGATCACCGTGGACGGGCGGTTGCCGGGCAGCTCACGGTGGGGGTCGCCCGAGGCCGCACCGAAGGCCAGCGCGGAGGCCTGGGCGAAGCAGTTGGCGACCAGCGACTGGTGCCGGCGTCCGGCTTCGGGCAGATGGGCGGTATCCGCGTCGGGTCGGGCGAACACGATGAAGTCGGCCGGAACCACGGTCGTGCCCTGGTGCAGGAGCTGGTGGAACGAATGCTGGCCCCCGGTCCCGGCCGCGCCCCACACGATCGGGCCGGTCTCGCAGCCCACCGCGCGCCCCTTGAGATCGACCCGCTTGCCGTTCGACTCCATCTGGAGCTGCTGCAGGTAGTCGGGCAGCAGGCGCAGGCGGTGGGAATACGGCAGCACCACCCTGGTCTGCAAGCCCCAGAAGTCCCGGTACCAGACCGCCAGCAGCCCCATCAGCACCGCAGCGTTCACCGCAGGCGGCCGGCGGGCGAGGTGCTCGTCGACGGCCCGCATCCCGGCCAGCATCTCACCGAAGCGGTCCTCACCGACCGCGACCATGAGCGACAATCCCGCCGCCGACCCCAGCGAGTAGCGGCCACCGACCCAGTCCCACATCTCGAAGACATTCCCGGCGCCCACCCCGAACTCAGCGGCCGCGGCCCCGTCGGCGGTAACCGCGGCAAGATGGCCATCCACCGCCGCAACCCCGAACTCGGCGGCCGCGGCCCCCTCCGCGGTGACGGCGGCGAAGTGGCGGTCCACCGCTTCTGGCCCGAGCTCCGAGGTGACCCACGCCCGAGCGGCCCGGGCGTTGGCCAGCGTCTCGGCGGTGGTGAAGCTCTTGGACACCACGACGAAGAGCGTCTCGGCGGGGTCCAGGCCTGCTCGCAGCACCGTCGCCAGGTCGGCGGGGTCCACATTGGCCACGAAACGGCAGTCGAGGTCGGGGTGGCGGAAGGCGGCCAGCGCTTCGTGGGCCATGGCCAGACCCAGGTAGGACCCGCCGATCCCGAGGTTCACCACGGTGCGGATCGGCCGGCCGGTCGCCCCCCGGCGCTCACCCGAGCGCACGGCACGAGCGAAGGCGGCCATGCGGTCGAGCTCGGCCCGCACCGAGGCCGTCACATCGACGCTGCCGGCCACCACCGAGGCGCCGGAACCGGCCCGGAGCGCGGTGTGCAGAGCCGGCCGGCCCTCGGTGGCGTTCACCGGGTCGCCCGACAGCACCGCCGCGATCCGGTCGGCCACGCCGGCCCGGTCGGCCAGAGCCAGCAGCAACTCGACGGTCTCGGCGGTCACAAGATGACGGGACCAGTCGATCACCAGGTCGCCCGCAGTCACCGTGAGCCGCTCGACCCGGCCGGGATCGTCCTCGAACAACGCCCGCAGGTGGGTGCCGCTCGCCTGCAGCTCGCGAGCGTGACGGGCCAGCGCAGCCCACTCTGCGGTGGCCGTGATGTCGGTGGAGGCCACCGGCCTCGGGGCCCTTGCGGCCCGGCCGGCTATTCGCCGGCGGCGAGATCTATGCCGTGTCCCTCGGCGGACTCTGTCAACAGAGCGCTGATCTCGTCGGGCGAGCCGGTCTCGAAGGTCGGGGCGTCGGCCACCAGAGCCAGCAGCATCTCTTCTTCGTGCGCAGCCTTCTCAGCGTCCAGCCCGCCGTGGACGACCCGCTCGTAGTACACCACCGAAACCAGATCCTCCAGGCTGAGGTTGGAGAAGCCGCTCATGCCGCTGGCGAAGCTGTCAACCTCTCGCTGGCCACCGGGCCGGGACGGGTCGCCGTAGACGTCCACCCCCAGGCGCTTGGTGCCCGCGGTGCCGAGGTACACCCAGGACAGATGGTGGGCCAGGCCGTCGAATTCGGGGGTGGAACCGAACGTCAGCAGGAGTTCGCCACCGTTGAGTTGGCGGCCGGTGGCCGTGCCGGAGCCGTCGGCGCCATGGCAGGAGGCGCAGGTGCTGTACACCGCGGCGCCGTTGTCGGCCAGCACCAGCTCGTCACTGGGGGGCGGTTCGAGCATGCCCACATAGAAGATGGCCCAGACGGGCAGGAACACCATCACCGATGCGGCCCAGTACGGCATCCGCTTGCGCCGGTGGGCGGCCTCGACGTAGGGCGGGTCCGGTTCGGGGGGCGGCGGCGGGGCAGCCTCGGGGATGGGGACCGGAGCCGCGGGCGCGGGTGCCGCCGCGGGCGGGGCCGGGGCCGACGGAGCGGCCGCGGCCGGAGCGGCCGCGGCCGGAGCGTCTCCGCCCTCTGCCGGGGTACCGGTCAGCTCGGCGCGTCGCTGACGCGAGCGTTCGAGCAGATAGTCGGGTACCTCGACCACTAAACGTCTCCATCAGCGGTTGGGGGCGGACCGGACGGCGCCGGAGCGGCAAGCCCCGGCGCCATGAGGATAGGCGCTCGCGCCGCGCTTGGCGTCCTCAGGCACCAACACCTTGCGCGATGCAGCCCTCAACCGCCGGCGGGACCGACAACCAGGCCGAACTCGTCGCCGGCGTCGATCAGCGCGTCGAACAGGTACTGGCCGAGCGAACGGTCGCAGAAGACCAGGTAGGAGGGCGTGCCGCCGGCGTCGTTGCGGGCGATGTCACAGGTGACCTTGGCCACTGACGCGGAGGCCACCGCGCCGTCGGGTGTCATCGGGTCCGACCAGTCGAGGCTGCACACCTTCTCGAGCATCCGGGGGGCGGACCGCCCGGTGATCCTGAACAGCGCCCGGCCGTGGGTCCAGTCCAGGGCGCTGACGAAGTCCGCCCCGTCGACCGCCTCGAGGCCCTCGACCGCTTCGGCCACAGCGTCGGCGGTGCCCAGCACGATCCACTCCCCCGGCCTGGACCCCAGCACCAGCGCTCCGCCCGCGGCCGCGCTCGACGAGCCGAACGGCGCACCGAGCCGGGCAGCGACCGCACCGACGGACCCGGAGGCCCGAACCAGCCACTTGGTGGTGGCGCTGATGTCGGTCAGCATGAGATCGCCGGAGCCGGCGGTCTCGTAGCTCCGCACCACCGGACTCTCGAAGATGGGCGGGTCAGCCACGGAGACGCTCCCCGGCCGGGTCGAAGTGGGCGTGGTGGTCCATCACCGTGGCGCCGATGCGCTGGCCGGAGGCGAGCAGCACCGTCAACTTGGTCCCGCCCGCGGCCAGCTCGGGCTCGACCTGCCCGAGGCAGACGGCGCGGCCGAGCGTGGGCGACATGCGGGCCGAGGTGATCCGGCCCAGGATCTCGTTGGTGTCGCCCCGGACGATCTGGGCGGCCTCCTCGGGCACGATCTCAGGATCGTCGGGCTGGATGGCCACGATCAGGGGCAGCTGCCGGTCGGCGGCCCAGGCCAGTTCGGGCAGGCCCGCGAAGTCTTCCTTGTCCAGCTTGATCAGAGGGCTCATGCCGGTGCTCGGGGCCAGGGTCAGGCCGTCGGTGTCCTGGCCCACGATGAAGTGGCCCTTCTCGAGGCGCATGATGCGCTGACCCTCCAGGCCGAAGGGTCCGACACCGAGATCGGCGCCCGCTTCCATCAGGGCCTCCCACACGTGCAGGCCGTGGCCTGCGGGGACGTGCAGCTCGAAGGACAGCTCCCCGGTGAAGCCGATGCGCCACATGAAGCATCCGGCCACGCCGGCCACGGTGGCCGTGCGGACCTCCATGTAGGCGAAGGCCTCGGGCGACAGGTCGACACCGTCGACCACCCGGCTCACCAGCTCCCGGGACTTGGGCCCGGCCACGTTGATGCTGGCGTAGGCGGTGGTCACCGGGGTGACGTGCACCCGCCAGTCGGGACGCTCGGTCTGCAGCCAGTTCTCCACCCACTCCCACACGCCGGCCGCGCCCGAGCTGGTGGTGGTCATCAGGTAGTGCTCGGGGCCGAGGCGGCCGGTCACACCGTCATCGAGGACGACGCCGTCCTCGGCGCACATCATCCCGTAGCGGACCTTGCCCACCGCCAGCTTCGACCACTTGTTGGTGTAGAGCAGGTTGAGCAGCTTCGGGATGTCGGGGCCGCGCAGGTCGAGCTTGCCCAGAGGGGTCACGTCGATGATCCCGACGTTGGTGCGCACGTTGCGAACCTCGGCCGCCGGGTCGCCGTAGTGGTCGGGGCGGATCCACTGACCGGCCTGGATCGTGCGCACGCCGTTGGCCTCGTGCCAGGGGTGGATGGACGACACCCGCACCGGCTCGAACATGCGCCCGGCGAGGGCGCCCAGCGTGAGCGGGGCGTACGGCGGCCGCCACACGGTGGTGCCGACCTGGGCGATGGTCTCGCCCCGGGCCTCGGCGATGGCGGCCACGGTGTTGACCGTCTCGAGCTTGCCCTGGGCCGACCCCATGGTGGCGGTGGTGTAGCGCTTGGCCAGCTCCACCGAGTCGTAGCCCTCCCGGGCCGCGGCCACCAGGTCCTTGGATCCGACGTCCTCGGACAGGTCGACCATGCCGTGGGTGTCGGACCGGTACAGCTCGGGGTGGCGGTCCCGCCTCAGGGGCGCCCGCTCGTCGGCCGCCCAGGCCGGCTCGTCGCCGGTGACCGCAAGAGCCCGGGCGGTGCGGGCCTGGTAGCGGTGCGCCACCGCCGCGGCCCGCTGGGCGGCCAGTCGCCCGGTGGCCGCGCCGTGGGCCCGCAGCTCGTCGAGTCTGCCGTCGCCGGCCAGCCCGCCCGTGGCCAGCACGTTGCCGGGCGGGTCGGACGGGAAGAACCGGGCCGCGGCCGGGTCGTAGACGGGCCGGTCGCCGGCCATGTTGAGCAGGGAGGTCGGTGCGGTCCAGCCCGCGGCCACGACCAGCAGGTCGGCCTCGGTGCGAGTCCCGCCGGCCACCACCGCCTCGAGTGCCTTCGGCGGGCCCTGGGCGGCGCTGACACGCCGGCCGTCGCGCCCGTCGACGACCGCGGCCACCTCGACACCGGCCCGTTCGAGATCGGCCGCAGCCGCGTCGCCGTCGGCGTTGGCGGTGAACACGACGGCGCGCTCGCCCGGCTTGACCCCCCACAGGTTGATCAGGCGGCGGGCCGCGACCGAGGTGATCACACCGGGACGGTCGTTGCCCGCGAACACGTAGGGCCTCTCGATGAGGCCCGGCGCCACCACCAGCACCTTGGCCCGGGCCTTGATGAGGCGCTCGACCGCGACCGGGTGGCTGCGCTGCACGATCCCGAGCCAGTTGTCCTCGTAGCGGCCGGTGACGGTGGAGTCGGTCAGCACCTCGACGTCGGAGGCGGCCAGGGCGGCCCGCAGCTCGGCCAGAGCGGCCCGGGCCGGCTCGGGATGGGCGTAGCGGAGGTGGCCGCCGACGGCGTGCTCGTGCTCCACGAGCATCACCCGGGCACCGGCCGCGGCCGCGGCCAGGGCGGCCTCGATGCCGGCCGGCCCGGCCCCGGCCACCACGACGTCGGGATGGCTGTAGCGCTTGTCGTGGTAGCGGTGAGGGGTGTCGGGATCGACCTTGCCGCCGGGTGCGAACGTGGCCAGGACCCGCTCGTAGGCGGGCCACAGCCTCTGCGGGCGCATGAACGTCTTGTAGTAGAAGCCGGCGGTGAGGAACCGCGAGACCAAGCCGTTGGCCGCCTTGATGTCACGGTGCAGCGAGGGCCACACGTTCTGGGCCCCCACGTCCATTCCCGCCTCCAGCAGGCGATGGCCGGCCCGCACGTTGGGATCGTCGCCGACCTGCACCAGCAGGTTGGGATCCCAGTAGTCGGCGGTGAGGATGCCGCGGGGCCGGTGGTACTTCATGGAGCGGGAGAACACGTGCTCGCCCGCGGCGGCCAGCGCCGAGGCGATGGTGTCGCCCTCGAAACCGCTGAAGCGCTTGCCGTTCCAGCGGAACCGCAGCGTGGTGGAGCGGTCGATCACCTCGGTGGGCTGGACCTCCAGCCGGCTCATGGTCATGGCGGGCGCTCCCGCGAAGCCTGTGTCCGGCTCATGCCTTGGACCCCCGCTTGTCGCCGGGTTGGGGCGGGTCGCGGAACTCGTTGGTCGCCGTGTTGCGCTCCAGCGTGAACCAGCGGCGGCACCCGGACCGGCAGTACCAGGTCTCGCGCAGCCAGCCCGCGGGGTTGTCGCGCAGGTAGAGGTAGCCCCGCCACTGCAAGGGGGAGGCAGTGGCGGGGTCGGGGCGAGCATGGGACTCGCCGCCGTACCGCAGGTCCGCGGAATTCCGCGGCCCGCAGTTCGGGCAGGGCACCAGCAGCATCAGCCTTCGCCTCCCCGCGGGAGCGGCTTCGACCGACGACCGCAGACGGGGTGGACGGACACCAGCATCAGTGCCCCACCGCCGCCGCGCCCTTCTCGCCCACCAGGTCGCCCGTGTCGAAGCGGCTGAGAGCGAAGGGCGCTATGAGTTCGGGTGTGTTGCCGGTGGCCACCGCGGCGGCCATCTGCTCGCCCGAGACCGGGGCAGCCTTGAAACCGTAGGTTCCCCAGCCGACATCCACCAGGAAGCCGTCCACCGGGGTGAAGCCCATCACCGGCGAGTAGTCGGGGGTCATGTCGCAGAGCCCGGACCACTGCCGCAGCAGCCGCATCCGCGAGACGGACGGCATCAGCTCGAGGACGTGGCCGGCCAGCTCCTCGGTGAAGTCGAGGGAGCCCCGGATCGAGTAGGTGGCCACCGGATCGACGGCGGCCCCGAAGACGAGCTCGCCCCGGTCGGTCTGGCTGATGTAGACGTGCAGCGAGCCCGACACCACCACCGTGGGCAGGAACACCTTGACCGGCTCGGTCACCGCGGCCTGCAGGGGATGGGTGGTTATGGGAAGGCGCACGCCGGCCATGGCCGATATCAGCGAGGCCCAGCCGGCGGTGCAGTTCACGACGAAGGGGGTGGAGATGTCGCCCCGGTTGGTCCGCACTCCGGTGACCCTCCCGCCGGCGCCCCTGCCTTCGGGGCCGTCGCCGCCCTCGCACAGGATGTCGAGGACCTCGGTCTTCTGGTGCATCTCCACGCCCATGTGGTCGGCGGCCCGGGCGTAGCCCCACACCACGGCGTCATGGCGCACGATGCCGCCGGGCGGGTGGTAGAGGGCGCCCTGGATCGGGTAGCGGGGATGGTCGGAGGTGTCGAGGCTGGGGGCGACCTCCTTGATCTCATCGGGGCCGACGACGCTGGAGTCGACCCCCTGGAGCTTGTTGACCTCCGCTCTCCAGTTCATGGTGCGCAGGGCGGCGTCGCTGTGGGCCAGGGTCAGGTGGCCCCGCTCGCTGAACATCACATTGATGTTCAGGTCCGTCGCCATGGAGTTGTAGAGCTGCAGCGACCGGTCATAGAAGGCCACACCCTCGGGGGTGAGGTAGTTGGCTCGGACGATGGCGGTGTTGCGGCCCGAGGCGCCGCTGCCCAGGTAGGCCTTGTCGAGCACGGCGACGTCGGTGATGCCGTGGTTGCGGGCCAGGTAGTAGGCGGTGGCCAGGCCGTGGACGCCGCCGCCGACCACCACCGCGTCGTAGGAGCGCTTCAGTTCGGTGTCCCGCCAGACCCGGGGCCAGGGGTCGCCCCGCAGGCCCTTCCAGGCCAACGCGGCTGCCGAGTACTTGGGCGGCCGACGCCGCATCCCCCGTGCGATTCCCCTCATCGCCGACCAAGGGTAGGGGTTGGAGCCGACGGACGGACGGCGCGCTAGTCGCAGATGACGAGGGGGAGGTCTCGGTCGGTTCGGGCCTGGTAGTCGTCGTAGTCGGGCCACCGGCTCACCGCGAGGGGCCATAGCTCGGCCTTCTCCTCCGGTGTGGCCGTGCGAGCGGTCAGCCGGTGCAGCTCGCCCCGGTCCTGGATGGTCACCTCGGGGTTGTCGATCAGGTTCAGGTACCAGTTCGGATGCCGGGGCGCGCCCCCCATCGAGGCCACCAGCAGGTAGCGCCGGCCGTCACGGATCCGGATCAGCGGCGTGCGCCGCAGGCTTCCCGTCTTGCGCCCCACGGTGGTGAGGATCACGCACTCGGCGCCCTCCCACTCGAAGCCGTCTACCCCGTCGGTGGCCAGATACCGGTCGACGTGGTCAGCAATCGGCTTCCACGGACTCGGCTCATAACCCCCAGCGCTCACAGCCCGACGCTAGCCCCCGCGCCGGCCTGCAACGCGACTAGCCCGTCGACCCGCAATACTCAGCCGCAGCGGGTTGTCACTCGACAATGGGTCATCGTCGTTTCTCTGAACCGGCTGCCCATCAAGAGTGCTCTGCAGACGTGCTCAGCGTTCCCGTCGGACCCCCTCGAACTGGCCGCCTTCCTTCTTCAGACCGGCGAACCGCCCGGTTGACGGGTCGCGCCTTGTCCAACCCCCGGTTTTTGGAGGCTGTATCCGGCCGGGACCAGGCGTCTCACTACCTCGATCGCTGTTCTCGGCTTCATTCCGTGCCATGTCGTCACCTCCGTCTATCGCTCAACATAGCTGAGCTGGTAGCCAACCCACTAGACCTTCCACATCGCGGCAGGCCGATTCAGTCCACGACACGTCCGCATTCAAGAGCACCCGAGCAAGTGCCAACATCCAAAGCGCTGTCATGAGTGCCACTAGACCGATCCTCCAACGACGCAGTAGCCGTTCAGCAAGAGAGGTCGCCTCACGCGTGAGCACAACGGCACCTGCCAGGGTGAGAGGAAAGATCAGGAGTGCCAGAGTCTCAATGAGATCCTGGTCCTCCGGGAGCGCGAGTGCGACTGCTGCCGCTACGACCATGAACACCGTTGTCCATATCAGAGCAAGACGATGAACGAGACGAACTTTGACGGGTGTGCGAATCAGCGCCATGTAGCGTTCGCCGGCAGACGGAATATAGATGGCAGCAGCATCTGCAGTCTCTCGGACCTCGTCCGCAAGGGCTACACCAGTCCTCCCGCCGAGAACGTCTCTGATGAATGGCCGACCAATCTCAACGGCATGATCTGCCGCTCGGATCTCGACATGCGTCGTCATTGCATCTCCAATAGGGAGCACCTGCTCTAGGACGGCGGATGGCGCGCCGACCCATGGGCGTTGTTCAAGCAACTTGATTGAACAGACCTGCCCTACAGGGACGACTGTGTCCAAGATGGCCTCCCACCGACGCCCGTACTCGGCCAGCAGCCGTCGCGCCCGCGGGTCCATCGCCTCAACCGAAGTGCAGAAGTCATCAACGAGCAGGTCGATGTCTTGGATGTGGTTCGGCCGATAAGACATGAAAGGAATCGCGAGCAGAATGCACTCCGCTGATGACTCGGGATCTGGCCCTTCGCCGAGCGCTTCGATCAACTTCAGCCTTGCATCCTCGATCGAGTCCAACCATCGACCCACATCGTCACGCTCCACCCCCAGCGCAAGGTCGGAATTGAGGTAACGCACTAGTGCATCAGCTCGCCACGCGTCTTGTGCGCCCGGCAAGCCTTGTCGCCATGGGTGGGGCTTGGTCTTGGCCAGATGTTCTCTCCAAGCCGATGTTGTGTACGCGGATACTCCCTCCCAGAGCGCTCCCCCAAGTGGTTGTGCACCAAGGGGCCGACCATCGACATGGGCTACGTATTGGGCCTGCAACTCGGCGGCGACTTGACGGCGCATGAGCGCCATCGGCTCGCCCTTGACACCGATGAAGTCAACATTCAACAGGAGCTGTTTCGGCCTTACGGTGAACGGGAGGAGCAACCGCACTCGGTCGCCGGCCTTGATGCCGGGCTCATACTGGCGAACCAGTTCAAGCGGTAGTCGTATCTGATACGCCGTTAGAGCATCAACGTGATCACTGTCGCGCAGAACGACCTCATGAACTGCTCGTTCGCGCCAAGCGCGCGTGTCATCGAGAAGCGCGAACGTGAGATCCCACCTGTGTGCTAGGTCTAAGGCCGTTGGCCCACGGCCGTCCTGCAAGCCATCGATGCCCGGTTCCGCACGAATCGGGTCTTGGCCCTCAGGGGATCCGAGCCGGTTGACAAGCCACCGTTTGAAGGACTGCATGATTCGATTATCGCAGCACCATGTGACATCTTACTGCATCAACAAGTCTTTGAGACAGGCTCAGTATTGGAGTTGGCAGCCGTATTCGTCTATCCACCAGCGGGCGGTGCGCTTGGCGTCGGGCGGGGTGCGCAGACCGGGATCCTGGTGGAGCTGCTCGGGGGTGGGGCCGACCCGCGCCGCGATCTCGGTGAGTGACGGAAGGTCGAGGTTGTAGCACTCCACCGCGTTGAGGCCGAGCAGGAGGCGGGCGTCCTCGATGGACACGTCGCGGAAGTCGCTCTCGAGGCGCTGGGCGGTGTGGGGCCACGAACCCTCGGGATGGGGGTAGTCGGTGCCCCACATCAACGCGTCGATGCCGTTGACGTGGCGGCGGCGGATCTCCTCCTTGCTCATCGTGGAGGCCCCGATGAACACGTTGGTGCCGAAGTACTCCGACGGCAGGCGCGAGATCAGGCCCTTCATGCGGGAGCTCATCTTCTTGATCTTGTTGCTGGCCCCGAAGTTCACGTCCGTCTTCCACAGCAGGTCGGCGATCCAGAACGAGCCGCACTCGACCACCGCGTAGCGCAGCCCCGGGAACCGGTCGAACTTGCCCGAGAACAGCAGCTGCCACAGCGCCCGGTGGGTCCAGAACGGCACCTCCGAGACGTACATGGCCACGTTGTCGCCGTACGAACCGAAGTCGGCCTCGCCGGAGTGGGTGTGCACCACCAGGCCGGTCTCGGCGCAGGCGGCCCACACCCGGTCGTAGTGGTCGGACCCGTAGGGCGGGAAGCCGTGCCACATCGTCGGGATCATGATCCCGGCAATGCCGGGCTTGCCGGCCAGCCACTCGATCTCGGCCACCGACTCGTCGACGTCGTGGGTGATCGGCACCAGGCCGACCCCGGCCCGCCGTGGCGGGTTGCTGGCGCAGAACTCGACCAGCCAGCGGTTGTGGGCCCGGGCGCCGCCGAAGGCCTTGCGCGGGTCGGTGATCTGGCCGGCCGAGAGCCCCGCACCGAACGGGGGCGACTCCTGGCCGGTCACCGCGTCGCCGTCGGCGAAGATCACCTCGCCGGCGATGCCGTCGGCGTCGAGCTCCTTGTCGCGCACCTCCGGGTCGTATGCGCCCCGCAGGCCGTCTGCGTTCTCGCCCTCCCACTCGGCCAGGAACTCGGCGTTGACCTCCTCCTGGACCCGCCGGTGCTCATGGCGCCCGGCCACATAGACGTCGAACTCGTCGTGCAGCGCAGAGTCGAGGTAGGGGCGGTACTGCTCGCACTGCAGTCCCGCGTGGGTGTCGCTCGACACGATCACATACGGGGCGTTCGAAATGTCGACACCCTCAGTCGGATTGGAGAAACTCATCAGCGGCACCTCCGTGCATCCTCGCCGCCGGGCGTGGCCAACTGTACCCGGCCGCGCCGACCCGTCTACAGGGCGTAGGCGGCGGGGACGGGCTTGAGGGGGCGGGCGTACCACAGCGGGCGGCGCAGGCCGCCCGGGCCGGGGGCGGGGCGGGTCATGGCCAGCCACTCCCGGTAGGCGTCGCGGGCCTTGGCCGTGTCCACCACCACATCGCCGTAGGCGTCGCCGGGCTGGGCGGGGCCCACCCGCACCCGCTGGTGCCAGCACTGCATGCCCGACACCGGGTCGGGCTGCACGCAGAACGTCAGGTTCTGGTGCACTCCGGTATCGCTCCACCAGATGCGCTCGGTGTCGGGATCGTCGCTGGCATGGCGCTCGGGCCGTCCCTTGCGCCGCAGCCGCCACACGCCCGCGTCGTTGGTGATGTCGGCGTCCCCGCCCGACCAGGAGCCCCCGCTGTTGGCGTCGAGGCGCCACCGGCCCATGTGGTGCGACGCGGCCACCACCCCCGGGCGGATCCCCTCGGTGCGCCAGGCGCCGATCACGAAATGGCCGATGCGGGTCGTGACCCGCACCAGGCCGTTGACCTCGATCCCGAGCTTCTCGGCGTCGGAAGGATGGATCCACAGCGGATGGCGGTGGCTCAGCTCCGACAGCCACTTGCTGTTGGCCGAGCGGGTGTGGATCAGCGTGGGGATGCGGAAGGTGGGCAGCAGGATCCGCTCGTCGCCCTCGATGTCGAGGTCCTCCCAGTGAACGTGCGACGGGATCCAGGTCGGGGTGGCGTACTCGGGCCAGCCCCAGTCGGCCAGCGTCTCCGAGAAGAGCTCCAGCTTGCGCGACGGGGTGGGGAACCCCTCGCGGGGAGTGCCGTCCACCGACACCGCAGGCGATCCGTCGCCCAGCCCGGCCAGCTTGAGCCCGGCCAGCTCGGAAGGCTCGCCCGACCACGCTCCCGGCGTGCCGGCCCGGCGGAAGACTCCTGAGCCGTCGACCTCGCAGCCCGCCAGAGCGCCCGGGTCGACCTCGCGCTCATAGGGCGTGTACATGTCGCCGTCGAGGGCGTAGGCGCCCCGGTCGCGCATGAACTCCAGCGGGGTCTGCCCGGCGGCGGCCGCGTCGTCGGCCAGCCCGGGCACGCCCTCGAACATGGCGGCGTAGTACTCGTCCACCGACATGGGCGTGCCGGGCCGGGCAGGGCTCTCGAACCAGCGCCGGATGCCGAGCGAGCCGTCGGGATCGATGCGCCACGACAGCTCGATCCAGAACTCGTTCTCCTCCCACACCTCCCCCGGGTTGAACTCGTGGGTGCGGGACTCGTGGCCCACCTCGTCGCCTCGGATCTCGGCGTAGCGGCGCATCACCGGCTGGCGGAAGCCGATCCAGCGGCCCGCGTGGGTCTCGAAGCTGGCCACGTCGTGGCGCTCGGCGCCCACCCCCATGGGCAGCACGTAGTCGGCGAAAACGGCCGTCTCCGACCAGGTCGGCGTGAGCGCCACATGGCACCCCACCTTGTCGGGGTCCTTGAGGGCCTCCAGCCAGCTGAACCCGTCGGGGTTGGTCCACACCGGGTTGTAGACCCGGCTGAAGTACACGTCGAGGCGGCCCCGGCCCTCGTTGAGGAAGTGGGGCAGCAGGATCGACATCTCGTGGTAGGCCAGCGGGTACTCCTGGGGCCAGTTGAGCTCGTTCCAGTGCTGCCCAGGCGGCGCCCCCGGCGGATGGGGGGCCTTGTACTTGTTCCAGCCGTTGCCGGTGGTGCCGCCCACCGTGCCGACCGAGCCGGTGAGGACGTTGAGGAAGAACAGGCAGCGGGCCGTCTGCCAGCCGCCCAGGTTGCCGGCGCCCGCGGCCCGCCAGTTGTGCGACGCGAACTTCGTGGGGTGGGCGCCGATGATCCGGGCCACCTCGATGATCTGGTCCGCGGGAACGCCGCAGACCCGCTCGGCCTCCTCGGGGGTGTAGGCGGCGTAGTCCTGTTGCAGGGCCGGCCCCACCGACTCGAACTCGACGGGCCGGTCGGGGTGGCGCTCGCGCAGGTAGGTCTCCCAGTTGGTCCAGCGCCGCACGAAGTCCTTCTCCCAGGCGCCGGCGGCCAGCAGCAGGCGGGCGATGGCCAGCAGCAGGAAGGGCTCGGTGCCGGGCCAGGCCGGCAGCCAGAAGTCGGCCTTGGCGCCGGTGTTGGACAGCCGGGGATCCACGCAGATCACGGTGGCGCCCTGCTGATGGGCCTCGATGATGCGCTGGGCGTGAGGGTTGAAGTAGTGGCCCGCCTCGAGGTGCGACGAGATCAGGAAGATCACCTCGGCGTGGGCGAAGTCCGACGACGGGCGGTCGTGGCCCATCCAGCTCTGGTAGCCGATGCGGGCGTTGGAGCTGCAGATGTTGGTGTGGCTGTTGTGGCCGTCCACGCCCCAGCACTGCAGCACCCGCTCGGCGTAGCCGTCCTCGCCGGGACGGCCGACGTGGTACATGACCTCGTTGTGGCGGCCCTCGGCGATGGCGGTGCGGATGCGGGTGCCGATGTCGTCGAGCGCCTCGGCCCAGCTGACCCGCTCCCACTGGCCCGAGCCCCGCTCCCCCGCCCGGCGCAGCGGATGCAGGATGCGCTCGTGGTCGTCGATCTGGTTGAGGGTGGCCGGGCCCTTGGCGCAGTTGCGGCCCCGGCTGGCCGGGTGCAGCGGGTTGCCCTCGATGCGGTCGATGCGTCCGGTGGCGTGGTTGACGTGGCACACCAGCCCGCAGGCCGCCTCGCAGTTGAAGCAGGTGGTGGGGACGAGGGTGTGATGGTGCTCCACCCGGCGGGGCCAGGCCTTGGCGTCGAGGGAGACGGTGTCGTGCCACGTCTCGTGGGGGGGATAGCTGTGCAGTTCGGCCATGGCTCGACTCCCTATGACAGGGGCACGGACTGGCCGGCCCGCACGAAGCTGTCCTCGTAGAACCACATGCCCACCAGTGCGGCCAGTCCCGCCGCCGCGGGAAGCGCCGCACCGGTGCCGGCCGCGAGGGCGGCCGCGGTGGCGATCCCGGGCACCACCAGGCCCAGCACCACCCCGCCGGCCCAGAAGCGGCGGGCGTAACGGCCCCGGGTCATGGCCTCGACGGCCGCCTCAACATGGGCGGTGCCCCGCGACACGACCTCGGCCGCGATCAGCACGCCGGTGGCGAGCAGGCCGCCGAGCAGCACCCAGCGCACCGCGTCGGGGTCGGGAACGTCCATCACCAGGTCGGCGACCGCGTGGGCGGCGCCTCCTGCGACCGCGGCCTGGGCCAGCAGCGTGGGCAGCAGCAGCGGTGTCTGCCAGAGGTCCCGACCCTCGCACTGGGCGAACAGGAAGGCGGTGTAGCCGGCGGTGGCCAGGCCCAGCAGTCCGGCCGGTGCGGCCAGCGCCTGCAATCCGGCCGCAGAGCCGGCCACCCCGGCCACGAACCAGGCCGCGCACACCGCGGCGAAGGCGCCCAGCACCCAGGCTCCCTTGACCAGCCACGAGCGGCGGTTGCTCCGGGTGAGCAGGTAGTAGAAGCGCTCCGGGCGTTTCAGGTCACCGACGAGCAGCGCGCCCGTCGCGGCCAGGAACAGGCCCGCGACCACCGGCGGCATTACCCCGACCGCCGCCTGCGAGCCGCTGTGGCCCAGCAGCGCCAGCAACGCGGCCACCGCCATGACGCCGGCCGCGACCGCCTTGGTGACGAGATAGGTCGACACCTTGGCCTTCCAGGTCATCTGGTGGGCGGTCGTGTAGGCGGTGCGGGCCACCACCCCGTGACCGTCGGGCTCGGCCGTCGGGTGCTGGGGCGTGGTGTCGGCCCAGATCATGCCGTCGGACGCGATGGCGGTGCGCAGCGGGTCCAGAGACGCCTGGTCGGCGCCGCGGTAGTGGACCTTGGGCAGGGTCTGCTGCTGGGGGGCCCGCACCGCGGTGTCGCTGCGGGCGATGATCTTGGTGGTCGGGTCGTCGGGGTCGTCGAGGTCGGCCACCTTGATGGCGTGGGTGGGGCACACCACCACGCAGCTCGGCTCGAGGTCCTGCTCGATGCGGTGGTTGCAGAAGTTGCACTTGTTGGCGGTGTTGGTCTCGGGGTTGATGTAGATGGCGTCGTAGGGGCAGGCGTTCATGCATCCCTTGCAGCCGATGCAGTTGCTGTCGTCGAAGTCCACCACACCGTTGGCCGCCCGGAACAGGGCGTTGGTGGGGCAGATGGTGATGCAGGGGGCGTCGTCGCAGTGGTTGCAGCGCATCACCGAGAAATGGCGGTTGACGTTGGGGAACGCGCCGGTCTCGATGTACTTGACCCAGGTCCGGTTCACGCCCAGGGGCACGTCGTGCTCGCTCTTGCATGCGACCGTGCAGGCGTGGCAGCCGATGCAGCTGTCGCTGTCGAGGAGGAACCCGAGCCGGGTCACGAAACGCTGGCTCCGGCGGCGCGGCGCGAGCGGCGGTGCACGCCCGCGCAGAGCAGCTGCACCAGGTGGTCGAAGGTGTCCTCGGGGTCGTGGGGCAGGGGGTGGCCGTCCCCGGACTCGAGATGGCTGAAGCCGTGGAACGCGCTGCGCAGGGTGCGGGCCGCGTGGACCCGGTCCTCCTCGGTGAGGTCGTAGCCCCTCAACACCTGGCCCAGCACGCCCAGGACCCGCTCGACCGCCCCTTCGAGCTCGGCGTCGCCCGCGCACGGGTAGCGGTCGGTGGCCGCGTATATGCCGGGGTGGTCGCGCACCATCTTGCGCCAGGCGTGCCCCACGGCGGCCACCGCGTCGTCACCGGAGAGCCCGACCGCGGCATCGGCCAGCCGTTGGGCCAGGATCTCCCGGCCCCGCAGGCTGAGGCTGCGCAACAGGTCGTCGTAACCCTCGACATGGCGGTACAGGGCGGGCTGCCGCACGCCGAGAGCGTCGGCCACGCGGGTGAGGGTCAGCTTGTCGAGTCCCTCCGCGTCGGCGATCTCGGACGCCGCGTCTATCACCCGGTCGGCATCCAGGGGCCGCCGAGCGGCGGGCGGGCTGTTCTCGATTGCCGTCATGATGCTCCCGCCGGTCTTCGCTTCCCCGATGGATGCAGCCACCGGGATCACCTTCGAAGCCAAGTTAGCAGCCATACCGGATTAGTTATGGTCGGCTGATTGCCTGGCAGGCCGCAATGGTGGCCACGGTGACGATGTCGTCGGCACTGCAGCCCCGCGACAGGTCGTGGATCACGCCCGCGGCGCCCTGCAGCAGCGGCCCGAAGGCCTGGGCGCCGGCCAGCCGCTGGGTGATCTTGTAGGCGATGTTGCCCGCCGAGAGGTCGGGGAAGACGAACACGTTGGCCCGGCCCGCCACCACCGATCCCGGCGCCTTCGTAGCGGCCACCTCCGGCACCCACGCCGCGTCGAACTGCAGTTCGCCGTCCACCGCGAGTTCCGGCGCTCTCGAGCGGACCAGCTCGGTGGCGGTCCGCACCAGCGCCACGGCGGGCCCGTCGGCGCTGCCCTTGGTGGAATAGGACAGCATGGCCACCCGGGGCTCGTCACCGGTGAGCTCGGCATGGGTGGCCGCGCCGGCGACGGCTATCGACGCGAGCTGCGCGGGATCGGGCTCCGGAACGACCCCGCAGTCGCCGTAGGTGATCGCGGTGCCGTCGGGCAGCACGAACATGAAGCTGCTGCTGATGAGATCGATGCCAGGAGCCGTTCCCAAGCAGAACAGGGCTGCCCGGACCACGTCGGACGTCGGCCGGGTCGCTCCGGCCACGCAGGCGCCGGCCTCCCCTGCGGCCACCATGAGCGCCGACACATGGAGCGGGTCGTCCAAGTCGATGCGCTCGCGCCAGGCCGAGGTCTCAGCGAGCGCCCTGACCGCGGGCGACCGGAACGGCGCGGCCGCGCCGACCAGCACCGGGTCGGCCAGCCCCTCCGCATCCAGGGTCCGGGCCGCGGCCGCGGCCCGCTCATCGCCGCCGTCGGCCAGCACGACACGGACGCGCGCCGATCGAGCCGCGGCGCGCCACCTCTCGACGATCGGGTCGGAGCCCGGCGCCGAGGGTCGCGTCAACCCTTGCCCCGCCAGGGGATGAGCCGCTTCTCGGCCATGCGCATCATCACGTCCATCGTCACTCCGAGGATGCTGATGACGATCACCGCGGTGAGCATCAGGTCGAGCCGGAAGAACTGACGAGCCTTGAAGATCGTGAATCCGAGCCCTGCACTGGCACCGAGCAGTTCGGCCGCCACCAGCGTGCCCCAGCACACTCCGATCGCCACCCGCAAGCCGGTGAAGATCTCAGGCAGCGCGTTGGGAAGGATCACGTGGCGCAACACCTTTGCCTTCGAAGCGCCCAGCGAGTAGGCGGCGTGGACCTTGGTGGTGTTCACCGCCAGGACCCCCGAGCGGGCCGCGATCACCATGATCCAAATGGCCGCGAACAGCAGCAGGTTGACCTTGCCCTCCTCGCCGATGCCGAACCACACGATGAACAGCGGGATCAGCGCCAGCGGGGGGATGGGCCGCAGCAGCTCGACGACGGGATCGAAGATGCCCCGCCATCGGCTCGACAGGCCCATCGCCAGCCCGATCGGCACGCCTATGGCCACCCCCCAGAAGAGGCCCTTGGCCAAGCGGCTGAAGCTCAGCCACAGGTGCTCCCACAGGGTGGAGTCGCTGTAGCCGTTGCGGGCGAAGTCCCAGGCGGCGTTCCACACCTGCCCCGGGCTGGGCAGCGTGGACTCGCTGAGCCACTGCGTGTAGGAGCAGGCTGGAAGCGCGGGGAAGTTCTGGGGATCGTCAGCGAAGTACGTGTCTCGGGCGCCGGCCGCGAACGCGGTCGGATCCTCGGCGAAGGCCTCGCAGTCGCGCAGCAGGTTGCGCTGGGCGTAGCTCTCGTCCTCGGAGAGCCGGTTGGCGCTCACGTCGGCGCCGTAGTCGTGCCACTCCTGGGGCAGCCCCCAGACCTTGGTGGCGACGAACCACATCCCCACTATCACGATCAGGCTGATGATCGTCCACGCCAGCGCTCCGCTCACCTCGGAGGCGTCGCCGAAAGTCACCGTCTTGCGGGCGCTCGCGCCCTTCTTCTGGAACAGCCAGTTGAAGGGCCAGTTCACCAGCCGGTTCTGCTGCTCGATGTTCTCTTTGAGGGCGTGTCCGCCCGGTCCCTCAGCCATGAGCGTTCTCCCCTTTCGTCTCGTCGTGTTCCATCAGGCGCCCGCCGTTCCCATTATCTGCTCCTCCATCTCCCAGATCATCGACAGGATCTCCTCGCGGGTGCGGATGAACTCCGGGGAGTTCTTGAGCTCGCGGGCATCCGCGGTGAGAGCCTGTTTGGCGAAGGGCAGGTCGTAGACCTTCTCGATCCGGCCCGGCCGGGGCGCCATCACGAAGAGCTGGTCGCCGAGGTAGAGCGCCTCCTCCACGCTGTGGGTCACCAGCACGATGGTCTTCCCGGTCTCGTTCCAGAGGTCGAGCACTAGGCGTTGCATCTTCTCGCGTGTCAACGCGTCGAGCGCGCCGAGGGGCTCGTCCATCAAGATGAGCTTCGGGTCGTTGGCCAGGCAGCGGGCCAGCGCCACCCGCTGCTGCATTCCGCCGGACAACTCATAGACGGCCTTCTCGCCGAAGTCCTGCAGACCGACGATCTTCAGCAGGTCCTGCACCGCCTCGCGCGACGCGGGGCGGGAGCGGCCGTTCATGCGGGCGCCGAAACCGACGTTGTCGTTGACGGTGAGCCACTCGAACAGCGCGCCCCGCTGGAACACCATGCCGCGGTCCTGGCCGGGACCGGTGATCGCCTCGCTGCCCATCTTCACCTCTCCGGAGGTGGGCGCCAGGAACCCGGCCAGGATGTTCAACAGTGTGGTCTTGCCGCACCCCGAAGGCCCGAGCAGGCTGAGCAGCCGGCCCGGCTCCAGCGTGAACGTCACGTCCTTGAGCGCCTCGACCGAGCCGCCATCGGGCAATTCGTAGATCATGCCGAGGTCCTGCACGATGAGGGCCTGCTCGGTCTTGGACTCCCGGGCCACCTCCACCTTGGACCGATCGAAGCGCACCTCGGGGCGGGCCAGGCCGAACCAGGCGCGCCCCAACATCAGCACCGTCCCGATCAACACCAGGTACGGGATCGAGGAGTCCTCCCTCTGCTGGAAGGCCAATGCCGCCGCGACGAGGCTGGCCGCGGCCAGCACCAGCCAAACGGGCTTCGTCATCGAGAGCCTCTTCGCCTCGTCGGCTCGCCGGTACAGCAGCAGCACCCCCAGCAGGGCTGCGCCGCCGATCAGCGCAACGGCCGGCTGCCACGGCGAGGCGGTGTCGCGGAACAGCAGCACGACCCCGCCGCCGAACGCCACGATGCCCATGATCTGGCCGATCAGGACCATGCCGTCGCTGGGCTGGGCGGGCACGCCCGCCTCCTTGAAGCGGCTCGACGAGTTGAGGATCAGGTCGACCGTCATCGCGACCGCGGCTAACGCCGCCGCCACCAGCAGCACCACGCTGAGCCAATATGCGCCCCGGGCGATGACAAGGGTGACCAGGTCGTAGACGTCGGCCAAGAACTGTACGAGGTTCTCCATGGGCGGTTACCCCTTCTAGGTGATGGGGTTCCTGCCGGGCAGGCGCCCGGCAGGAACCCTGTGTGTCTCGGAAAGTTAGCCCCGACGAGCCGGGCGGCCCGAAGGGACCGATCGGTCGGTCAGTCGACCGCTTCGAGGAAGCTGGTGTCGACGAAGCTGTCGTAGCTGGCCAGCGAGGTGTCGATCTCGCCCTGGGCGACGAAGAAGTCCATCTGCTCCTTCATGGTGGCCTGCACGGTCCCGCCGAGCCACGCCTCGGACAGCTGCACGTCCCTCTCGGGGAACGAGAAGGCGTCGAGCAGCGCGATGGTGGACTCGCGGTCCATGCCGGCGGCCCCCGCGATGACGTCGATGAACGGCGCCCGGTCATCGTTGTAGGCCCGGTTGGCGTCCTCGGTCACCTGCAGGAACCCGGTCACGACGTCGGGGTGCTGCTCCGCGAAAGTGCCGGTGGTGGAGATGATGTCGAACACCCGGATGCCGATGGCCTCCTGCTCGGCGCCGGTCATGACCAGGTTGCCGCCGTTGTCGATCATCTGGTTCACCGCGCCGCCGAACGCGCACGCCAAGGCCACCGCGCCCGAGTCCAGCGCAGCCGCAGCCGCGGGGCCGCCCTCAGACTGGATCAACTCCACACTGGAGGTGTCCACCCCCAGATGCTCCAGCATCTTCAACAGCTTGAAGTGGGTCACATTCCCCAACGGCGTGTAGATGCTCTGACCCGCCAGCGTCTCCGCCGCGTTCTCAGCAGTGATCCCATAGTCGGGGCCCGCAACGCAGTTGTCGGCATCCGCATACGACACCGCCACCCCCACCAGCAGCAGATCCGAGCCCCCGGTCACGAAGTTCGCGAACGGCGTCAGACCCTGCGAGTAGGAGATGTCGATGTCGCCGGCCTCCATGGCCTGGGCCATGTCACCGCCCGACGCGAACGGGATCCAGTTCACCGTCACACCCAGAGCGGAGTCATAGGTCCCATCGGCCTGAGCCGCCTGATTCGCCGTCGGCCACTCCAAGAAATACGCCACATTCAACTCGTCCGGAACCATCATTTCCATCGCCTCGGAGCCCGCGGCGCCGCTGCGGCCCTCGACCGCTTCGAGGAAGCTGGTGTCGACGAAGCTGTCGTAGCTGGCCAGCGAGGTGTCGATCTCGCCCTGGGCGACGAAGAAGTCCATCTGCTCCTTCATGGTGGCCTGCACGGTCCCGCCGAGCCACGCCTCGGACAGCTGCACGTCCCTCTCGGGGAACGAGAAGGCGTCGAGCAGCGCGATGGTGGACTCGCGGTCCATGCCGGCGGCCCCCGCGATGACGTCGATGAACGGCGCCCGGTCATCGTTGTAGGCCCGGTTGGCGTCCTCGGTCACCTGCAGGAACCCGGTCACGACGTCGGGGTGCTGCTCCGCGAAAGTGCCGGTGGTGGAGATGATGTCGAACACCCGGATGCCGATGGCCTCCTGCTCGGCGCCGGTCATGACCAGGTTGCCGCCGTTGTCGATCATCTGGTTCACCGCGCCGCCGAACGCGCACGCCAAGGCCACCGCGCCCGAGTCCAGCGCAGCCGCAGCCGCGGGGCCGCCCTCAGACTGGATCAACTCCACACTGGAGGTGTCCACCCCCAGATGCTCCAGCATCTTCAACAGCTTGAAGTGGGTCACATTCCCCAACGGCGTGTAGATGCTCTGACCCGCCAGCGTCTCCGCCGCGTTCTCAGCAGTGATCCCATAGTCGGGGCCCGCAACGCAGTTGTCGGCATCCGCATACGACACCGCCACCCCCACCAGCAGCAGATCCGAGCCCCCGGTCACGAAGTTCGCGAACGGCGTCAGACCCTGCGAGTAGGAGATGTCGATGTCGCCGGCCTCCATGGCCTGGGCCATGTCACCACCCGACGCGAACGGGATCCAGTTCACCGTCACACCCAGAGCGGAGTCATAGGTCCCATCGGCCTGAGCCGCCTGATTCGCCGTCGGCCACTCCAAGAAATACGCCACATTCAACTCGTCGAGCATCATCTCGTCGTCGACGGCGTCCGGTGCGTCGTCCTCGCCGCCGGTGACGGCTGGAGCCGCCGGCTCGTCACCGCCGGCCGCCGGCTCGGGCTCGTCATCGCTGCAGGCCGCGGCGACGAGAACGAACACGGCCAGTAGAGCCAATAGTCGTTTCATCTTTTCCCTCCGTGGGTTTGCATATTTTCGAGAGCCTCAGTTCGAGGTTCTCAGCCAACCGCTCACGCGGTCGAGCACTTGGTCGACCCGGTTCAGCAGGTCGTCGATCACGGCGGCGTCGGCCACCAGGGGCGGTGCGATGGCCAGCATGGCGGCGCCCCGCGAGTCGGGCCGCACCAGCACGCGCGCCTCCCGCACGAACCGCTCGAGCACACCGCCCGGCAGGAGCTGCTCGAACTCCGGCTCGCTCAGGTCGATGCCGGCGGCCCGGTCCCGCATCAGCTCCACATAGTGGAAGTAACCGGTCCCTCTCACGTCCTTGACGCATGGATGCGCGGCCATCAGGGCCCGCAGCCCGCCGGTGAGCCGATCCTCGTTGCGCAGGACGTTGGCGAACACTTCCTCGTCGCGCATGGCGGCCATGTTCGCCACCGCCACCGCGGTGGCCACCGGATGCCCGCCGAACGTGGAGCCGTGCACGAACATCGCCACTGGCGAGTCCCACACCCGGTCCACCAGGGCCCCCCGGACCACCATGCCCCCGAGGGGCTGGTAGGCGCTGGTGACCCCCTTGGCGAAGGTGATCATGTCGGGTTCGGCGCCGAAGCGCTCGCTGCCGAACCAGTGCCCGAGGCGGCCGAAGGAGTTGATCACCTCATCGGCGCACAGCAGCACGCCGTAGGTGTCGCAGATCCGGCGCAGCTCGGGCCAGTAGCCCTCGGGCGGGACCAGGGCGCCGCGGCCGTTCTGGACCGGCTCGGCGATCACCATGGCCACGGTCTCGGGGCCCTCGGCCAGGATCGCCTCCTCCACCGCGGCCACGCAGGGCAGCTCCCGGGCGGGGGCTTCGGGCTCGCCGGTGCAGCCGAGCGTGCTGTCCACATGGCGCACGCAGCCGCCGAGCATCGGCTCGAAGGGGTCGCGCAGGCTGGGGATGCCGGTTGCCGACAGGGCGCCGAGAGTGGTGCCGTGGTAGGCCCAGCGGCGGGCGATCACCTTGTGGCGGGTGTCCTCGGAGTTGGCCAGGTGGTAGCAGCGGGCGAACTTCATGGCCGACTCGACCGCCTCGGAGCCCGAGTTCACGAAGAAGACCCGGTCGAGGTCGCCGGGCGCGACCTCTGCGATGAAGGACGCGGCCTCTAGCGAGGACGGGTGGGCGAAGCTCCAGTTGGGGTAGAAGGCCAGCCGGTCCATCTGCTTGGCGGCCGCCGCGGTGAGGTCGCTGCGACCGTGTCCGAGGTTGGTGCAGAACAGTCCGGCGAGGCCGTCGAGGTATTCGACGCCCTCGGTGTCCCAGACGTAGCAGCCCTCTCCCCGCTCGATCACCACCAGATCGTCGCGGCGCCACGCATCGCCTCGAGTGAAGTGCGGCAGCAGATGGCGATGAGCTGGCTGATCCCCCTGCAATGCAAGCCTCCTTGCCCCAAGGCGACCGAGCCCCGTCCGGCCCAGCCTCGATTAGAGACTACAACACAGCCGTGAAGATGTCTAACTGAAAGTGGAGCAGTCCTCTGATTCTGAGGAGGATGTCTATACAGGCGTCGAGGTCATCTCCCGGTGTCGGGCCGGTAGATCAGGTCCGGTGTCAGCTCCGACACGCCGGCGGCCCCGCACAGGGCCATGTCGCGTTTCATGCCGGTGTGCAGATGCTCGATCACCCAGTCGACGCCCTCCTCGCCGGCGGCCGCCAGCCCGTACAGGTACGGGCGGCCGATCATGCACGAGGTCGCGCCTAGCGCGAGCGCCTTGACGATGTCGCTGCCACGGCGGATCCCGCCGTCGCAAACGATGTCGAGGTCGCCGCCCACCGCCTCGGCCACCGGCTGCACCAGGTCGACGATGCCGGGAGCACCGTCGAGCTGGCGCCCGCCGTGGTTGGACAGCACGATGCCGTCGAGCCCCTCGTCGCGGCCGATCACCGCGTCGGCCACGCTCTGGACGCCCTTGACCAGCACCGGGCCGTCCCACAGCGAACGCATCCACGCCACGTCCTCCCACGACAGGGTCGGGTCGAACTGCTCGTTCATGAACGCGGCCAGATCCACCGCCGTCGACCCGTCGATGTCGGTGTTGCCGGCGACGTTGGCGAAGGAGACCGGCTCGGCGAAGGCGAAGCGAAGACTCCAGCCGGGGCGGAGGATGCCCTCCAGCACGGTGTCGAGACCCATCTTGGGCGGCAGGGTGAAGCCCCGGCGCACATCCCGCTCGCGGCGGCCCAGCATGGCCGCGTCGACGGTGATGCACAGCACGTCGAAGCCGGCGTCGGCGGCCCGCAGGATCATGTCTTTGAGCAGGCCCTTGTCGCGCCACACGTACACCTGGAACCACTTGGAGCCGTTGCTGACCGCGGCCACCTCCTCCACCGAGCGGGTCCCCATGGTGGAGAGCGAGTACGGCAGGCCGGCGCGCTCCGCGGCCCGGGCCACGGCCAGCTCGCCGGGCGGGTGGGCGATGCGGGTGAACCCGGTGGGCGCCAGGATCAGCGGGAAGGGGACCTCGCGGCCGAGGATCGTGCCGGTGGTGTCCACGTTGCCCATGTCGCGCAGCACCCGCGGGACGAACTCCATCTCGCGGAAGGCGCGGGTGTTGCGGTCCATGGCGACCTCGTCCTCGGCGCCACCGTCGATGTAGTCGAACACTCCCCCGGGCAGGCGCCGGCGGGCCATTCTGCGCAGATCCTCGATGCTGGCCGCGCTCTGCAGCCGCCGCTTGGTCGCGCTGAACTCGAACCGGCGGAATCGCAGGACGGATCGGAGTGTGTCGCTGATCATGGCGTTGAGAATACGCGCCGGCCCGGCCGGCTGTCACCCCCCCGCGCGCCGGCGTCCGGGAGGGTGGCGCCCGGCTTTTCAGCCGCCCGCTCGCTGAGCCAGGGCGCGGGCGGCCCGGGCCTCGGCCTCGGCGGCCGCCCGGCCACGGGTTCGCAGCGCGGCGGCCTCCTGTTCGAGCCTCACGGCCTCGCTGCGCAGGGCCCGGCTGGCAGTGGCCAGGTCGAGGCCGAGGGAATGCAGCGTCGCGCCGATGACACGCTGCAGCCTGGCCCGGCTGGCGCTGGCCGCCCGACCCATCCAGACCTCCTCGCGGTGCAGCGTCACCACCGGCCGGTGGCGCTCGGTCACCGCAGCCCGCCGAAGGTCGATAGTGTCAGCCACCGACCGGCAACGCTCAGCTTGCATGATTCTCGCCGTAGCCTGGCTATAGAGATAGACACTCGTTGGCATAACATGAAAGATATTGACATTTCCCCACAAGATCAACCCCCGGCTGACAATTCGGAGCCTCGAGGCGGAGCGATCGCTGAGGAGGTCATCGACTTTGCCGTGGACGCCGCCCAGCGGGCCGGGCGCATCACGCTGCAGTGGTACCAGCAGCGAAGCCTCTCGGTGTCGGCCAAGAGTGACGGGACGCCGGTGACGGAGGCCGACTACGCCGCGGAGCGGCTGCTGCGCTCGGAGATCTCCGCCGCCTACCCCGACGACAGCGTCTGGGGCGAGGAGGAGGGAGTCTCGGCCGGCCGCACCGGCCGTTCCTGGGTGATCGACCCGATCGACGGCACCAAGGCGTTCGTCCAGGGCGTGCCGCTGTACGCCACGCTGCTGGCGCTGGTGGACGGGCAGGGCCCCGCGGTGGGTGTGATCTGCCTGCCGGCCCTCGACGAGTGCGTCTGGGCCGGCCGGGGCCGGGGCGCCTACTGGAACGGGGTCCCGTGCCGGGTGAGCGAGCACGCCGGACTGGACGGCGCCTACGTGTGCACCAGCGGGCTCTCCTACTGGCCCGAGCCGGCCCTGGAGCGGGTGCGGGCCGCCGGCGCGCGGGTGCGCACCTGGGGCGACGCCTACGGTTATGCCCTAGTGGCCACCGGACGGGCCGAGGCCATGGTCGACCCGGAGTGCTTCGACTGGGACGTCGCCGCGATGCCGGTGATCATGGCCGAGGCCGGGGGCCGGTTCTCCAACACCTCCGGCAGCCCCGAGTGGCGCAGCGGCTCGGCCGCGGCCAGCAACGGGCTCCTCCACGACGACCTGCTGGCCTGCCTCCGGTAGGGCCGGCCCCAGGGACGAGCTCAGGCGACCGCGTCGTGGGTCAGGGCGAACCCCTCGAAGCGCGACGGGCGCAGCCCCAGCGCGGCGATCGCGCTCAGTAGCCGGTCGGGATCAGGCACCGACGCCAGGCCCGCAGCCCCGGCCGGCGCCTCCCGGCCGAGGAGGTGCAGCCCGGTGGAGGCGGCCACCACGGCCGCGCCCTGAGCCGGCTTCGCCTGAGAGCCCAGCACAACCACATGGCGCTCGCCTCGACGCCGGCCCCGCAGCTCAACCCGCACGGCGCCCACCCCGCCCTCGGGATGGGGCTGGCGCATCATGGGCAGCGGCGCGGTGAGCCGGTCGCGGCGGGTGGCGGCCATGCGGGCCGTCACCCGATCGACGCCGGGGAAGGCCGGCACGAGCAGCAGCGCATCGGGCAGAGCCGCCCGGTAGCAGTCGCGTCCGGCCACTGGATCGGGGAACCAGCACAGCTCGCGGCCCGACCCGCCGGCGCGTCGCGTCCAGCGACCGTCGCGCCAGTCGATGGCCAGGCTGCTGAGGGCCCGGTGATGCTGGCGGGCGCACGCCGGTCCGCCGGTTCCGGCCTTGGCCACATGGATCTCGTCGACGGCGTCGAACCCGGCTGCGCCGACCCGGGCCAAGAGGCAGGTGAGCCCGGGCATGTAGCCCGCGCCCACCACCAGAGCGACGCCGTGGCGTCTCGCCTCCTTGCCGGCGGCGAGCAGGGCCCGGGTCTCGGCTATCTCGTTGGTGGTGGTGACGACGGTCGCGCCGGCCTTCACCGCGGCGAGGGCCAGGACGGCCTGCGATCCGGCGGTCGTGGCCACCACCACCAGGTCGGTTCCCTCAGCAACGGCCGGCCCCTGACCGATCCTGGTCTTCGGGCCGAGCCGGCTGGCGACAGCGCCCAGCCGCTCCAGGTCGGTGTCGCGCACCTCCACCGAGCCGACGCTGGGACTGTCGTCGAGCATGCGCGCGATCCGCAGGCCGGTGGCACCAGCACCGAAGACGACCGCGGCGGCTCCGGTGGGCTCGGAGGTCACGCCAGCTCGTCGTCCCGCAATTCGCGCCACCCTCCGGTCTGGGGAGGCACGCCGCCGCGGCCCCGCACCCGGATGGCCGCGGCCAGCGCCATGCCGACAACGATGGCCACGAACGTCCGGCGGATCAAGGTGATGAATCCTGCGGCCAAGACGGCCTCCGGGCGGTGTCGGAGCTGTGGAGCTGAGGTGTGGGGCTAGCTGGAGTCGAACCAGCGACCTCACCCTTATCAGGGGTGCGCTCTAACCGGCTGAGCTATAGCCCCGGAGGCGCTACACGCTAGCCGCGCTGCTTCCGACCGCCACCAGCCGTGCCGGGAGGCGGTCCGGGCGGCTGATCGGCGGGGGGCGGGGCCGCCACCAGGACCCGGCGGCGGGCACGGCGGGGCCGGGGCCGGGCGGTCTCCTCCTCGACCACGGTCAGGCGCACTCCCCCGGTGATGTCGCTGATCAGATTGAACAGCACCGCTCCCAGCACTGTCAGGCCGCTGGCGGCCAGCACCAGCACGAGGCCTCCGACCGCCGCGATCCGGAAGATCTGATCGGCGTTGATCTTGAAGGACTCCAGCGCGAACAGCTCCACCACGAAACCCTCGACATCGCCGACAAGGCCAGAGTTGACGGCCAGGTTCCACAGCGTCACCCCCACGAACAACATGATGGCCCAGGCGCAGAAGTACAGGATCAGCGAAACCTTCAGCACCGACCACGGCTCGACGTGCCTGACCAGGCGCCGCACCCGGCGAGCCCGCAGGCGCCGGTTGACCCGGCTCCGGTATGCCCGCCCGATGGCTGAGCGGGGCACCGGCCTCGGCTGCGGTGCCAGTAGCGGATCGGCGGGATCGGCGCCCGATGGAGGGTCGCCGGCCGGCGCAGTGGCGGTGGATGGGCGCTCGCTCGCGGGCGGTGCGGTGGCGGATGGCGAGTCTGGCCGCTGCTCATCCGGGCCGGAAGCTGGCTCGTCGCTCATGAGTTCTTGGCACCTCCGACAAGCGGGAAGTCTACGCCCGGCGGTCCACCCCCGGCTCTACTGGGGCGCAACCCACTCGACCTGCTGCTCGGCGCGGGCCGTCTGGCCGGCCCGGCCGACCCGCACCGCGACCGTCACCAGCAGCGCATCGGCATCACCCGCGGCCTGCTCCTCGTGGTAGGAGACCAGCACGCCGCCGTTGGCGTGCGCCATCGATGCGGCCGCGTCGCGTCCCGCGGCCGCGCCGGCCAGGGCAGCCGCATCGGCGGCGGTTCGGGCGGCCGCGCTGTCGTTCAGCAGCCTCCCGATCTCCACGGTGGCCACGACGGCGACCACCGCCAGCAGGAGCATGGCCGCCATCAACGGCACTGCCTGCCCCCGGTCCCGGGGCTCGGGCCTGGCCCGAGCCGTCATTGCCCGCCCGGTGCCCCTTGGGGATCGTCGGCGGCGTCCCGGCCGGAATCGCCGTTCACCTCGTCGCCCACCAACGCGATGGCCACGACCTCGTCCGCGGGATCGGGAGTCATGACCTTCACGCCAGCCGCCGAAGTGCTTTGAAGCGAGACGCCGGAGACAGGAAGCCGGATCACGACGCCATTGCGTGTAACGGCGAGAATCTCGTCGTCAGGGTCCACTACCAGCGTTCCGAGCACCTCGCCCTTGTCCTGTTCGAGCCTTATCCCCCGGACACCGAGGCCCGCTCGCCTCTTGCAGTTCAGACTGTCCACCGCCGTGCGCTTGCCAAAGCCGAGTGTCGTCACATGGAGCAGCGCGGCACCGGGTCGAGCCACCGCGCACGACACGACCGAGTCGCCTCGGTACTTGAACTTCAGTCCGATCACGCCTATGGCGCCCCGCCCCGTCTCCCGTACGTCGTCCTGAGAGAACCGCAGGGTTCGGCCCAGGCGCGACGACAGCAGGATGTCGTGGACCCCGTCGGTCGGTACCACGGCCACCAATTCGTCGCCGTCCCGGAGGTGGATCGCGATCAGCCCGGCCTTGCGCGACGAGTCGTAGGCGGTCAGCTTCGTCCTCTTCACCCGGCCGTTCCTGGTGGCGAAGAACAGGTACCGGTTGGTCTCGTAGTCGCGGGTGTCGATCACGGCCTGGATGCGCTCGCTGTCCTGCAGCGACAGCAGGTTGGCGATCGAGGTTCCCCGGGCAGTGCGCGACGCCACCGGAACCTCGTGGGCCTTGAGCCGGTACACCCGCCCGAAGTTGCTGAAGAACAGCAGGTACGAGTGGGCAGTGGTGTGGATGAGGTGGGTGACGCTGTCGGCCTCCTTCAGCTTGGCGCCGGCCACGCCCCGGCCGCCGCGGCCCTGGACCCGGAACTCGTCGACGGCCACCGTCTTCACGTAGCCCGACGCCGACATCGTGAACACCAGATCGTCGTCGTCGATCAAGTCCTCGATGTCGAGCTCGCCCGGGTCCACCTCCAGCGACGACCGCCGCTCGACCGCGAACTTCTCGGAGATCTCCCTGAGCTCGTCGCGGATCACCATCCGGATCCGCACCTCGTCCGCGAGCAGCGCCTCCAGCTCGGCGATCAGGCTGCGCTTGTCGGCGGCCTCGCTCTCGAGCTGGCTGCGACCGAGCCGGGTGAGGCGCGACAGCGCCATGTCGAGGATGTGGTTGGCCTGCGCCTCGGAGAACTCGAACGGCTCGGTCATCAAGCCGGCCCGGGCGGCCGCAGTGTCGGCGCTGGCCCGGATCAGCGCGATGATCTCGTCGATGGCGCCCAGGGCCCGCAGCAGGCCCTCCACGATGTGGAGCCGGGCCCGGGCCGCGGCCAGGCGGAACTGCGAGCGGCGGGTGACCACCTCCACCTGGTGCGTGACGTAGGCGCCGAGCGCGTCGCGCAGGGTGAGGGTGCGGGGCACCCCGTCGACCAGCGCCACCATGTTCATGGCGAAACTCGACTGCAGCGGGGTGTGCTTCCAGAGGTTGTTGAGCACCACCTCCGGGTTGGCGTCGCGCTTGAGCTTGATCACGAAACGGGTCTCGTCGCCGGAGGACTCGTCGTTCACGTCGGCGATGCCGTCGAGCTCCCTGGCGTTGACCAGGTCGGCGATCTTGCGGGCGACGTTGCCGGCCGACACCTGGTAGGGCAGCGCGCTGACCACCAGCGACTGGCGTCCGGTGGCCGTCTCGACGACGGCCACCTCGGCCCGGATCTTCACCGAGCCGCGCCCGGTGCGGTAGGCCGACTCGAAGCCGCTGCGACCGAGGATGTGGCCGCCGGTGGGGAAGTCCGGGCCCTGAAGGTACGTCATCAGGTCCTCGGTGCCGGCGCCGGGGTCCTCCAGCAGGTGCACCACCGCGTCGATCACCTCGCCGAGGTTGTGCGGGGGGATGGAGGTGGCCATGCCCACCGCGATCCCCTGGCTGCCGTTCACCAGCAGGTTGGGCAGGCGGGCGGGCAGCACGGCGGGCTCGGTGAAGTCCCCCGAGTAGTTGTCGACGAAATCGACGGTGTCCTCGCCGATGTCGGCGAGCATCGACATGGCCAGCGCGTCGAGGCGGCACTCGGTGTAGCGGGCCGCGGCCGGCGGATCCTCCGGAGACCCGTAGTTGCCGTGGAAGTCGATGAGGGGGTGCTGCAGCGAGAAGGGCTGGGCCATGCGGGCCAGAGCGTCGTAGATGGCGGCATCGCCGTGGGGGTGGAACCGCGCCATCACATCGCCCACCACCCGGGCGCACTTCACGTGGCCCCGGTCGGGACGGAAGCCCTGGTCGTACATCGACCACAGGATCCGGCGGTGCACCGGCTTGAGGCCGTCGCGGGCGTCGGGGAGGGCCCGGCTGATGATGACCGACATGGCGTACTCCAGGAAGGAGCTCTCCATCTCCTCCTGGATCTCGACGACGGTCACGCCGGCGCTCTGGCCGGGCGTCGGGTCGGCGGGGCCGCCGCCGGTTGCTTCAGTCGCATCATCCATCGGACCGCTCCGGTGCCGGGCTAGAAGTCGAGGTTCCGGACTTCTCTGGCGTTGGTGACGATGAAGTTCTTGCGCAACTCGACATCGTCTCCCATCAGCACAGAGATCACCTGATCAGCGATGGCCGCCTCCTCGACCGACACCTGCAGCAGGCTGCGTGTGCCCGGATCCATGGTGGTGGAGCGCAGCTCGTCCCAGTCCATCTCGCCGAGGCCCTTCAGCCGCTGGAACTCGCGCTTGTGGTTGGGGCGCTCGGCCAGGAAAGCGTCCTTGGCGGCGTCGTCGAGCAGGTAGACCGACTTCGAGTTCGACACCTTCGTGGAATACAGCGGCGGCTGGGCCACGTACACGTAGCCCGCCTCCACCAGGGGCCGCATCTGGCGGTAGAAGAAGGTGAGCAGCAGGGTGCGGATGTGGCTGCCGTCCACGTCAGCATCGGCGAGCACGATCACCTTGTGGTACCGGGCCTTGGCGATGTCGCAGCCGTCCTCGCTGGTCGAGCTCCCGTTGGAGCTGCCGTAGGCTCCGTTGCCGTTGGGGCCCTGCGCGCCGCCTATGCCGGTGCCCAGGGCGGCGATGATCGCCTGGATCTCGTTGTTCTTGAGCATCCGGTCGATGCGGGCCCGCTCGACGTTGAGGATCTTGCCCCGGATGGGCAGCACGGCCTGCGTCTCCGGGTCGCGGGCTCGCACCGCCGATCCCCCGGCGGAGTCCCCCTCCACGATGAACAGCTCCCGCCGGGCCGAGTCGGTGGCCGAGCAGTCCTTCAGCTTGTCGGGCATCCCCGCCCCGTCCAGCAGGGACTTGGAGCGGACCTCCGAGCGCACCCTGGCCGCGGCCTCGCGGGCCGCAGAGGCCGCCACCGCCTTCAGGACCGCCCGCTTGGCCTCGGCCGGATGCTCCTCGAGCCATTCCGCCAGGTAGCGGTTGGTGACCCGCTCCACGAAGGACCGCATGGACATGTTGCCGAGCTTGGCCTTGGTCTGGCCCTCGAACTGGGGCTGGCCGATCCTGACGCTGACGATGGCGGTGAGTCCCTCGCGGATGTCCTCGCCCTGGAGGTTGTCGGCCTTCTCCCTCAGCAGGCCCTTCTCGCGGGCGTAGGCGTTGACGGTGCGGGTCAGCGCGGCCCGGAAGCCCTGCTCGTGCATGCCGCCGTCGATGGTGGAGATGCCGTTGGCGAAGCTGTGCAGGCCGTCGCTGTTGAACCCCGTGTTCCACTGGAACGCCACCTCGACCTCGTGGGGGTTGTCGTCGATGGTCTCGGTCCCCGAGAAGTGCCCCACCGCGTCGAACAGGCGCACCTTCGACTGGTTCAGCCGGTCGACGTAGTCGCTGATGCCGCCCTCATAGCGGAACGGTCTCCACTCGGAGTGGTCGTGCGGGCCCGATCTGAGGTCGCGGACCCGGATCTCCAGGCCCCGGTTGAGGAACGCCATCATCTCCAGCCGCTCGGCCACGGTCTGGTAGCGGAAGGTCACGTCCTCCAGGACCGACGGGTCGGGCCAGAAGCGGATCGTGGTCCCGGTCCGGGGCTCGCCGTCTGCGTCGGGGGCCGGGCCCCGGGCCGACAGGGCCTCGTCGATCTGGCCCCCGTCGACGAAGGTCATGCGGTGGCGCTGCCCGGCCCGGTAGATGTCCACCTCGAGCCGCGCCGACAGTGCGTTCACGACCGACACGCCCACTCCGTGAAGGCCGCCTGAGATCTTGTAGCCGTCGCCGCCGAACTTGCCCCCGGCGTGCAGCAGGGTCATCACCAGCTCCGCGGCGGGAACCTGGTCGTGGAGGGGATGGGGATCGACGGGAATGCCCCGCCCGTCGTCGGCCACCTCGCAGGAGCCGTCGGCGTGAAGGGTCACGTCGATGCGGGCGCAGTAGCCGGCCATGGCCTCGTCCACCGAGTTGTCCACCACCTCCCACACGAGGTGGTGCAGGCCGGTCGGCCCCGTCGACCCGATGTACATGCTGGGCCGCTCCCGCACGGCCTCCAGGCCCTCGAGGACGGTAATCTCGAGCGCGCCGTACGACGGGTCGCCGCGGGTCGGGATCGGCTGTTGCGCCTCTGCGGTGCTGATGTCGGGAGTCATGGGCGATCGGCCTCTCGGGTCCGGCCGCAGGCGGGGCCCGCGACGCTGGATCGGAGGTCTGCCGGCACGCAGATACCGGAGCTGCGGCTTCTCACTGCCACGACCCGGCCACAGCAGACGAGGACCGGGCGGGCCGGGGGCGCCGAACCGGGCGAGAGCCCCTATTCGAGCCACCGATCACGGCTCAGATTCTACCAGCGCAGACCCGGCCGCGGCGCGCAATCCGATGGTGTCTATCGGTTGGAGCGAGCCACCCGGACCGTCAGCGATTCCAGCCTCCCGGCCGTCGACATCTCGTTGATGCGGGCCAGCACCGCCGAGGCCAGCCATTGCACCTCGCTGGCCCACGCCGCGTCGGACGCGACCACGATCAGGCGCTCCCCCTCGATCGCCGCCGGGCGGCAGTAGCGGGCCGCCTCGGGGCCCACCACCTCCTCCCAGCGCTGGAACACCGTCGACAGGAGGTCCACGGGCGGCGTACCGAGAGAGCCGACGAGGCGCTCCAGTGCGTCGCCGAGCTCCACGGGCCCGTCCCCGGTCACGGAGACTGCTCGGTGACGAGGACGGTGTGCGCCGCTGTGCCGGCCAGCCGGATCAGCTGATCAGCCTGCACGCCGGCGGGCAGGCCTGTCGCGGTGGTGAGTATCCGCTGGCTGCGGGGCAGCGCGTCCAGCAGCGCGGCGGCGCGGTCGGCGTCGAGCTCGGAGAAGACGTCATCGAGGAGCAGGACCGGTTGCACGTCGCGACGCTCGCGCACCTCGGCGTCCACCGCCAGCCGCAGGGCCAGGGCCAGGGACCGCTGCTCGCCCTGCGAGGCGTGGCTGCGCGCCGGCAGACCCCGGATCCGCAGCAGGACGTCATCACGGTGGGGCCCGACCGTCGTCGTCGCCCGTCTCAGATCGTCCCGCCTTACGGCGGCCAGTGCCTCCGCCAGGGAGCCGTCCCCCCAGCTCGACACGTACCCGGCGTCCGCGCCGCCCCGCTGGTTGGCGATCCGCTCGTAGTACGAGCCGATCCGGGGTTCGAGCGCGTCCAGCAGCTCCTGGCGGCGGGCCCGCAGCTCGTCACCGGCCGCGGCGAGCTTGGAGTCCCAGACATCCATGGTGATGACCACATCGTCGGTGGCCCGGCCGCCGGCCTGGCGCAACAGGGTGTTCCGCTGGCGCAGGATCCGGTCCACCTCGCTGCGCAGCGCCCCCAGCGACGGGCGCACCGCGGTCAGCGCGCCGTCGATCCAGCGGCGCCGGCGGGCGGGCTCGCCCTTCACCAGGTCGAGATCCTCGGGCGAGAAGACCGTGGCTGTGAGCACGCCGACCAGATCCCGGCGCCGGGTGACGGGTTGGCCGTTCACCCGGACGCGGTTGGGTCTGGACCGGGCCAGCTCCGCCTCGATGCGGATCTCGCGGCCGTCGGCGGCCTCCGCCCGGCAGCGCATCACAGCCGCCTCGGCGCCGTCGCGGATCAGGGCGGCCTCGGGTGCGCCCCTCAGCGAGCCCAGCCCGGCCACGAAGCCGACCGCTTCCAGCAGGTTGGTCTTGCCCTGGCCGTTGGGGCCGACGACGACCGTCAGGCCCGCCGCGAACTCCACCTCGGCGCTGGCGTAGGACCTGAAGTCCGCCAGCGACAGCGAGCAGACCCGCACAACCGCCCCGTCCCCCCGGCGCGACCGGCAGGCCCCGCCGGCTCAGCTCACCCGGACCGGCATCAGCAAGTAGAGGAAGCTCTCGTCGCCCACCGAGCGGAGCAGGGCCGGCTTCACCGCGTCGGCGGTGTGCAGCGTGACCTCATCGCCGGTAACGGCCTCGATGCCGTCGATCAGGTAGCCGGGATTGAACGCCACGGTCAGGTCCTCGCCCTCGTACTGGGCGCTCATCGACTCGTTGGCCTTGCCGACGTCGTGAGTGATGGCGATGACCTCCAGGTTCTCGGCCGACATCACGAGCCGGACCGGCGTCGAGTCCTGGGCCAGCAGCCGCACCCGGCGCACGACCTCGAGCAGCTGCTCGCGGTTGGTGGTCAGGCAGTTGGGATGGTCGCTGGGGATCAGCCCCTGGTAGTTCGGGAAGTCGCCGGGGATCAGCCGGGTGGTCAACTGGACCGCCCCCACCACGAACTGCGCGTAATGCTCGGCCAGCTTCAAGGCGACGTCGCCTGAGTCCGCGAGCAGCCGCTGCAGCTCGGACAGCGCCCGGCTGGGCACCAGCACTTTCTGGTGCTCGCCGAGGATGGACGAGCCCTCGAGGTCCCGGACCGACAGGCGGTACGAGTCGGTCGACACCAGCCGCAGCTGCCCCTCGTCCTCGGCCGCCATCAACACCCCGGTCAGAATGGGGCGGGAGTCGTCCGAGGACGCCGACTTGACCACTTGGCCGAGGGCCTCCCCGAACTCGGGCCCGTCGAAGGTGACCGCTGGGCTGAACTCCACCGCGCCGGCCGCCTCGTCGGCGCCCTCGTCCTTGAAGGCGAGCTGCGGGTAGTCCTGCTCGGGGATGAGCCGGATGGAGAACTCCGACGGGCCCGCCACAATCGAGGCCTCGCCGTCGTCGGTGACCGAGAACTCCACCGCGCCGGCCGGGACGGCCCGCACCACGTCGGTGAGCAGGCGGGCCGGCGTGACCGCGGCCCCGTCGGCCTCGCCCGCGACCTCGATGGTCACCGACAGCGTCAGATCCAGGTCGCTGCCCGTGACGACCAGGGTCCCACCGGCCAGATCGAGGTGCGCCCCAGTCAGTGCGGCCCGATTCGAGCCCGCGCCGGCCGCGGCCCGCACCGCCTTGTTCAGTGCATCCAGCAGAGCGTCTCGCTCGCAACGGAACTTCATGCCCATGGTCTAACCCCTGTGGCTCCTTGTTTGATGTTGTAGAAGACGTTAGGTGCTGTGGATTGGGGATTGTCGTTCATTCGCGTTGGAATGCCAGGCCGTAGGGAATCCCCAAGTCTTGCCCTGGCAACCAGCGGGGCCGCGGGGCGCGGTCCGGGGCTGTTGATCACTGCGCCTGTGGCCACAGCGAAGCAGTGTCGCCCACCGGGTAGTCCCCAGGATTCTCCCCGGGTTGCGGTCACGAGATCTCGTTGACGTGCTTCTGGAGCTCGTGGACCTTGTCGAAGATCTCTCTGCGCTCGGTCATATGGTGCTCGATCTTGCGTACCGCGTGGATGACGGTAGTGTGGTCGCGGTTGCCGAAGGCGCGCCCGATCTCGGGGTAGGAGAGGTCGGTCATGTTGCGGGTCACGTACATGGCGATCTGGCGGGCGTCGACCAGTGGCCGGCGCCGGCTGCCGCCGGTGATCTGCTCCAGCGTGAAGTCGAACGCCTCCGAGGTGGCTTCGAGGATCGTTCTGACGGTCACCGGTGCTTTGGTCGTCTTGTCGATCAGGTCGGCCAGCACCCGGTTGGCCAGCTCATAGGAGCAGCGCTGACCGGTGATGCTGGCATAGGCGGTGACCTTGATGAGGGCTCCCTCCAGTTCCCGGATCGAGTCGGTGACGTTCTCGGCGATGAATGAGAGGACCTCCCCGGGGATCTCGATGGCCGAGAACTCCGCCTTCTTCTCCAGGATGGCCAGCCGGGTGACGAGGTCGGGCGGTTGGATGTCGGTGATGAGGCCGGACTTGAACCGGCTCCGCAGCCGGTCCTCGAGGGTGGGAATGGCGTCGGGGCCCCGATCCGAGGACAGGACGATCTGGGCGCCGTTCTGCAGCAGGTCGTTGAAGGTGTGGAAGAACTCTTCTTGAAGGCCGTCCTTGCCCTCCATGAACTGGATGTCGTCCACCAGCAGCACGTCGTTGCTGCGGTACACCTGCTTGAAGTCGGGCTGCGTGCTGTTGCGGATGGCTTGGACGAACTCGTTGAGGAAGGTCTCGCTGGTGACGTACCGGACCTTGTAGGACGGGTAGTGGTTGTTGACGTAGTGGCTGATGGCCCGCAGCAGGTGGGTCTTTCCGAGCCCCGAGTCGCCGTGGATGAACAGCGGGTTGTAGTTGCCGGCCGGTGTCTCGGCCACGGCCAGGGCGGCCGCGTGCGCGAAGCGGTTGGAGGTTCCGGTGACGAACTGCTCGAAAGTCAGCCGGGTGTTGGCCGCGGGCTCGGCGCTCGAGCCGTCGGCCTCGGTGCCGGCTCCCGGCCCGGGCACCTCGTCGGCGGTCGGGGCCGGCCGCTCGCCGCGGTCGGTCCAGTCGGGGTCGATCTCGATGCGGACCGTGATGTCCGGCTCGGTCTCGTCGATGGCGTCGGTCAGCAGGCCGAAGTACCGGCGCTCGATGCGGGCCTTCTGCAGGCTGGTCGGAACCATCAGGGTCAGCGCTCGCTCCTCGAAGGCTGTGGCTCGCGCACCGCTGAAGGTGGTCCTCCAGACTGCGTCGCTGACCTGGCTGCGGATGCTCTGTGCGCAGCTGGTCCAGATCCGCTCCGCTTCGGGATCGTTGCTCACCTCGATCTTCCTTTCTCCACAGAGTCATCCACAGATGTGGACAAGACAGTTGCGCGGTCCATAGTGGGAGGAGGACCGGACCCAGATTGACTCGGACTTGACGGCCTGCGGAACGTAGCAGCATCGCGATTGGCTGCAAATCAGAGAATCCAAAGCAAGTAAACGGCTAGTTCAGACTGGATGAAACCAAAGTGAATCACAACTGTGTAAGATAGGTTCCTTCAGTGTGCTTTGTCGGCTTTGAATTGGCGGCGTCAGTCGGTGCTGTCAATGCCCGTCTCTGTGGCGTGGTTGTCGTGACGCGGGGGCAGCCCTACGGTGGACTCGGTTCCGCTGCTCATCCACAGCATTTCATCGCAGCGGCAGCTTTTTTCGGGATGCCCGTACCAAGGGGAAAACCGAGGGAGGATCTTCAGAATGAAACGTCCTTTTCAGCCCAATATAAGAAAAAGGCATAAGAAACACGGTTTCCGGGCCAGAATGAGAACACGCTCCGGCCGCGCTGTTCTGCAAGCCCGGCGCCGTAAGGGACGGAGCCGACTGGCGGCGTGAGGGGCCTTTCCGGGGGCCGGGGGCGGCGTGAACAGCCTCCGGTCGCAGCCACCATCCGCCGCGGCCCGCTGAGGGTGTCGTTCCGTGCCGCACCCGGAGCGTCACGCGTCCACTTGGCCGTGCCCAAGTCCGTGGGAACCGCGGTCGTGCGCAACCGGATCCGGCGCCGCATCCGGGAAACGCTGCGCGAGCTCGCTCGCGACGAGGCGCTGGTGCTGGCCGGCGGGGAGTACCGGCTGGGCGTCTCCGCGCCGCTCGAGCGCTTCTCCGCGGCCGAGCTGCGGTCGATGGTGGGCGAGCTGCTGAGGGACCTCCGGCGCAAATGAAGTCCTCGACGCGGCTGGCCTGTCTCGCAGTGCGAGCCTCCCGGCTGGTCCGCGCCGGCCGCCCGCCGGTGTGCCGGTATGTGCCGTCGTGCTCGGCCTATGCGCTGGAGGCGCTGCACATCCACGGAACATGGCGCGGGGCCTGGTTGGCCGCCCGCCGGCTGGCCCGGTGCCACCCGTGGGGCTCCGCGGGCCTGGACCCGGTGCCCCCGGCCCGGCGCAGTGCGGAGCCTGCGGGGTTGATCGATGCTTGATCCGCTGTTCGACCTGATCACGGCGGTACTGGCCTGGTTCTACTCCCTGTGGCCCTCCTACGGCATGGCGATCGCCTTCCTGACCCTGACCACGACGATCGCGGTGACCCCGCTCACCCTGAAGTTCACGCGCTCGACGCTGCAGATGCAACAGCACATGCCGGAACTGAAGAAGCTGCAGAGCCAGCACCGTGGCGACCGCCAGGCCATGAACGAGGCCACGGCCGCCTTCTACAAGGAGCACGGCGTGAACCCGGTCGGCTGCCTGCTGCCCATGCTGGTGCAGGCCCCGATCTTCCTGGTCATGTACCGGGTCGTGGACGGGCTGACTCGGCGCACGACCGAGATCGGAACCCAGCTCGGATTCACCGCCCGCCGCAACGCGGACCGCTACTACGACGACACCGCGGCCGGGGCGGCGCCCGAGTACGCCGAGACCCCGATCTCCAGAGGCGAGCTGGCCTTCGATCCGGACTTCCTGTCCCGCGACACCGATCTCTACCAGGACCTCAGCGGCAACCTCGAGATGGTCTCGTGGGGCGTCAACCTGGCCAGGAGCGCCAGCGACGCCCTGTCGGACGGCATCGTGGGGGCGCTCCCCTACTTCCTGATGATCCTCATCGTGCTGGGCACGAGCCTCCTGCAGCAGAAGCAGATCCAGGGCCGCCAGAGCCAGGCGGCCATGCCCCCCCAGCAGCAGATGATGATGAAGCTGATCCCGTACATGCTGCCGGTGTTCTCCTACGTGATGCCGGGCGCGGTGGTGGTCTACTTCATCATCTCGAACGTGGTCCGCATCGCGCAGCAGGCCTACATCACCCGGTCCTTCTACCGGGGCGAGGACTCGCTGGGAGCCCAGGTGGCGAAGCAGCGAGCGACCGCGACGGACGAAAGGTCGGCCGACTCCGAGACCAGGCAGCGCTCGGCCAAGTCGCTGACCGAGAAGAAGGGCGCACCCACTCCCAAGCGGGATGCGGGCGCGGCCAAGGGCAAGGCTCCGGCCCGCAAGCGAAGTTCGGGCGCCACCGGCCAGCGGGCTCCGGCCCGCAAGCGGGATGCGGGCGCGGCGAAGGGCAGGGCGGCCGCTCCCAAGCGCGATGCAGGTGGGGCCAAGGGCAAGGCTCCCGCCCGGAAGCGCCGCTCCGGCGACTCCGAGGGTCAGACCCGAGAACGACCGTCGACCTCCAGGAGGTCCGGAGGCGGCAGGACCGGCAAGGCCCCCACGCGGAGCCGGTCCACCAACCGGACCACCGGTGGACGCACCACTGCCCCCGGCTCGCCTCCCAAGCGGAGCAACCCGAACCGGAGTCGAAGCAAGAAGAAGAGACGCTGACACTCGTCTCGCGAACGAAGGGTGTTGATGAGATATGGAATGGCTGGAAATAACTGCTCCATCAGTGGAAAGCGCCAAGGAGAAGGCCTTGGTCCATCTGGGAGTACACGAATCGGATGCCGAGTTCGAGGTGTTGTCGGAGGAACGCGTCGGGATGTTCGGCCGAGTCAAGGAGGAGGCGCGGGTGCGGGCCCGCGTGATCCCCACGCCGGTACGACCGAAGGAGGGTCGAGGGCGAGGCGGCCGCAAATCCGGGGGCGGCTCGTCGAAGCGAGCCGAATCAGCACGGGCTTCTGCGGCTGCGCCTTCCGCGTCGCGGTCGAGCGCAGGTGAGAGGCGGCAGTCTGCGGCACGCTCGACACCCAGCCCGCCGTCCCGTGACGGTTCTCGGGAGACCAGACGTTCTCAACAGCAACGTGGCAACAACAAGAAGATTGAGGAGCCAAAGATGGATCATGACAGCGGGCCCTCGCTCCTGGAGCAGGCCGACCTAGCAGAGTCCTTCGTCAAGGGCGTCGGAGACACACTCGGTGTCCCCCTCGCCTTCACGAGACACGACGTGGAGGACGGCATCCTGAGGATCGAAGCTGACGGAGAAGGCATAGGACTCCTTGTAGGGCGGCGAGGCGCCACCGCGCAGGCCATCGATGAACTGGTGCGCACCGTGCTGCAACGATCCGGTGGCAGCACCCGTGAGGGCAAGATCCGCATGGACGTGGGTGGGATCCGTACCCGCCGCACTGCTTCCCTGACCGAGTTCACCCGCAAGGTGGCCCAAGAGGCCCTGGAGGCGGGCGAGGAGATCGCTCTCGAATCGATGAACCGGGTCGACCGCAAGATCGTCCACGATGAGGTCACCAGAATCGATGGAGTCGACAGTCGCAGCGAGGGCGAGGACCCTCACCGGCGCGTCATCATCACACCGCAGTCCGGCTAGAGCGAGCGGTTGCCCTCGCCACGCCCTCTCGCCCGGATCGAGTCCGAGGTTCTGAGGCGCCTGGACGAGGCATGGGAGCCGGCCCGTGACGCCGGCGTCATAGGCAGCGCTCCCCTGTCGGCGCTGCGCCTCCACTCTGCCGGGTTCATCCTGGATGCCTGGCGGGACATGCCGGACGGCGACTTCGTTGACTGCGGGGCCGGTGCAGGCCTGGTCGGAGTGCTGCTGGCCCTGGAACTTCCGGCATCGCGCTGGACCCTGGTGGATGCCAGCGAACGACGCTGTGACATGGCTTTTCGAGCCGTGGCCGCGGCCGGTCTGTCGTCACGGGTCGTGGTCGAACATGCTCCGGTTGAGGACGTCGCCGGCCGGAGTGACGCCCGGGAGGCCTTCGACGGTATGGCGGCCCGGCTGTTCGGACCCGCCTCCGAGCTGGCAGAGTGCGGCCTGCCGTTGTTGCGGGTAGGCGGTTCGCTGGTCGTGTCGGTATCGGCAGAGACGAGACGCCAGTGGGAGGGCATGCCTCTCAGGGCGGGAACCGGTTGCGAACTGTCCGGCCGGTGGTCGACGCAGCACGGCAGCTTCATCTCGATCACCCGGATCGCACCGACCCCGCCAGGTCTCCCCCGCCGCCGGGCCGCCCGCCGCCGCCGCCCGCTGATGCAGGAGCAATCGCACCAACTCTGACGTTTCACATGAAACATCGAATTCTGGGCGGCCGAAAACCCTCTCTGAGTCCTTGACTGCCCAAGACCGTTATGCAACCGTGGTTGGGCAGCAAACGAAGGGAGTCCTCGTCGTGGCGATGGCACAGCAACGGCCGGACGCTCGTGCTCGAGTCTTCGCCGTCGCCAACCAGAAGGGCGGAGTGGGCAAGACAACCACGACCGTCAATCTCTCGGCCTGTTTCGCCGAACGCGGCCTCAAGACACTGGTGGTCGACCTCGACCCCCAGGCGAACGCCACCACCAGCCTCGGACTGGACCCGCGGCGGCTGGACGCCTCGATCTACGAGGTCCTCCTGCAGGACGTCGAACTCGACGAGATCGTGGAACCCACGATGATCAAGGGCCTGCACATCGCGCCGTCCAGCCTCGATCTAGCGGGCGCCGAGATCGAGCTGGTGCCTGCTCTCAGCAGAGAAGGCCAGCTCAGACGGGCGATTTCTGAAGCGGTGGGGGAGTATGACATCATCATGATCGACTGCCCGCCCTCGCTCGGCCTGCTCACCATCAATGGACTGACCGCAGCTGATGAGGTGATGGTCCCCATCCAGACGGAGTACTTCGCCCTCGAAGGGCTCGCCCAGCTCGTCCAGAACATCGGGATGGTCCAGCGGAGCCTGAACCCGGGCCTGGAGCTCACAAAGGTGGTCCTCACCATGCACGACGCCCGTACCAACCTGTCTCGGGACGTCGCCCGGGAGGTGCGGACCCACTACGGCGACAAGGTCTGCTGGCAGGTGGTCCCTCGCACGGTCCGGCTGAGCGAGGCACCGTCGTTCGGCCAACCCATCACTCTCTACGATTCTCTATCCAAGGGAGCGACCGCATATCGCGCCCTGGCAAAGGAGGTGCTCCGTGGCACGCCGTAGTGGCCTGGGGAGGGGCCTCGGGGCCCTGATCCCCGCTGAGCCCGACACGACCGGGTCGGCCTTCCAGGACATCGACATAGTCCAGATCGTGCCCAACCCCTACCAACCGAGGGACCGGTTCGACGAGGAGTCCCTCGCGGCCTTGGCCGAGTCGATATCCGAGGTCGGGGTGATACAGCCGATCATTGTCCGAGAATCAGTTGAAGGGTATGAGATCATCGCAGGGGAGCGTCGTTGGCGGGCCGCCCAGCGGGCCGGCCTGAGGAGTGTTCCCACTCTGGTTCGCTCCGCCGACGACAAGGGGTCGCTCGAGGCTGCGGTCGTCGAGAACGTCCACCGCCAGGACCTCAACGCCCTGGAGGAGGCTGCGGCCTACCGCCAGCTGATGGACGACTTTGGCCTGACGCAGGAAGAGGTCGCATCACGGGTGGGCCGGTCCCGTTCCGCCGTCGCCAACACGGTTCGCCTGCTGAACCTGGCCCCCTCGGTGCAGCGGCTCGTTGTGGAGGGCCACCTCTCGGCCGGGCACGGTCGTGCACTGCTCGCCCTGGAGGACGAGGAGGCCCGGCAGGCGCTGGCCGAGGACATCGTGCGTGACAATCTGACGGTGCGGGAGACCGAACGCAGGGTCGCGGAGGGCCGGCCGGCCGGAGCCGAGGCGGCCGCGGCTGCGTCCGGGGACAACGGATCGTCGGGCTCAGGCGAGGTCCAGGCCGGCATCCTCGAGTTGGAGGAGCTCCTGTCGACCAGGCTCGACACTCGGGTGTCGGTCAAGCTCGGCAAGAGCAGGGGCAAGATCACAATCCAGTTCAGCGGCCTGTCCGACCTGGAACGCATCTATCACCTGATCATGTGAGCCAGCGTTGAAGATCAACATAGGTTTCAGATCTATTCAATGTAATCTAGGTTCGAGACACCAGTCGATCACGGCCTGGGCGAGGCCCTGGGCGATGCGAGGAGTCCGGGGCACCACGGTCGAGCCGGGACCGAGGCGACACCAGACGGCCGGCATCCGGGTCTCGCGAAGGATGGGCAGCCGCATGCCGGTGGCCGGGATCGGCTGGGCGAGCAGGGGAGCGAGCATCTCGGAGCACCGTTGGGCCAGCGCCCGGCCGCCCACCGACTCGAATCCCCTGGTGGCGAAGTACGAGAAGCCGAAGTTGTCGACGGCCAGGGTCACCCCGAGGTAGATGTCGCCGTTCCACTGGTTGGACGTCCGGGCCTGGTGGCTCAGGTCCGGAGTGCTGAACGACAGCACCTCAGCGCCGGCGTGGCGCAGGCGCCGAGCCACGGCCTGAGCGATCACGGGCAGCTCGCCGGTGTCGCCGATCACCACCCGCCGGCCCTCCACGCGGCTGGGCTGGAGCCGCAGCCGCTCGTGCTCGCGCACCTCCGCGATGGTGACCTCGGCCGCGGACCGCGGCGTGAGCCGCTCGAGGGCCTCGACGGTGGATCTCCCCACCACGCCGTCGTCGGGCAGGCCGACGTTCTGTTGGAACTGCCGGATCGCGGTCTGCGTCCTCGGCCCCAGGATCCCATCGACCCAGTACGCGTCGAAGCCGAGTCGGCCGAGGCGGCGCTGCACCTCGGCCACATCATCGCCGCGCATCATCGGGGCCCGGTAGTAGAGGAGCCGGTCCCCGAGCCGGTGGTCGGCCTCCACGAGAGCGTTCCACGACTGCGGCCCGCAGATGCCGTCCACCACCAGGCCGCGGTCGTTCTGGAACTGGCGGAGAGACGCCTCGGTGGCCGCGCCGAACTCCTGATGGTCGGCGCCGCTGCCGTAACCGATCAGCGCCAGCCTCTCCTGGAGGTCGCGGACAGCCTCGCCGGTGTCGCCGCGCCGCAGCGGCAGAACCCCGCCGGCGGGGGAGCGGGGCACTCCGCGATCAGAGGTGCTCGGCAAGTTCGTTCAGCAGAGCCGCCTTCGGCTTGGCTCCCACCACTCGCTTGGCCGGTTCTCCGTCCTTGAAGAGGATCAGGGTGGGGATGCTCATGACCCCGAACCGCCGTGCGATGTTGGGAGCATCGTCCACGTTGAGCTTGGCCACCGTCAGCCTGCCGTCCTGCTCGGACGCGATCTCGTCGAGGATGGGCGCGATCGTCTTGCAGGGTCCGCACCACTCGGCCCAGAAGTCCACGAGGACGGGCGTGGACGCGCCCTTGATCTCCTCGTCGAAGGTTGTGTCGCTGAGAGTAATGGTTGACTCGCCCATTCCAATGTCCTTTATGTCGTTCCATACGGAGGCCGGCGCCTGATGCGGTGCGCTCGCGGTCACCCTACCCGGGGGCGGCTTTCGAGGTACCGCTCGGCCTCTATGGCGGCCATGCATCCCGTGCCCGCGGCGGTCACTGCCTGGCGGTAGTAGTCGTCCTGCACGTCCCCGCAGGCGAAGACGCCCTCGACCGCGGTCCTGGTGGAGTCCGGCTCGGTGACGAGGTAGCCGTTGTCCTTCATCTCCAGCTGGCCGGCGAACAGGCCCGTGTTGGGGGAATGGCCGATGGCGATGAAGCAGCCGGTGACGTCCAGGACCGATGTCTCGCCGGTGACGGTGTCGCGGACCCGCAGACCGCTCAGCGCAGGCTCGCCCAGGTACTCCTCCACGACGGTGTTCCACATGAACTCGATCCGCTCGTTGTCGAGGGCCCGCTGCTGCATGATCTTCGAGGCTCGCAGCGTGTCACGGCGGTGGATGACGGTGACCTTGGAGGCGAACCGGGTCAGGAAGGTCGACTCCTCCATTGCGGAGTCGCCTCCCCCGACCACCGCGATGTGCTGACCGCGGAAGAAGAAGCCGTCGCAGGTGGCGCAGGTGGACAGACCGTGGCCCACCAACTCGATCTCGCGGTCGAGTCCCAGCATGAGCGACTGGGCCCCGGTGGACACGATCACGGTCCAGGCCCTCAGGGTCGGCTCGGGCGCGCCGGGGTCGCCGGTCCAGATGCCGTAGGGCTGGGACGAGAAGTCCACCCGGGAGGCCTTCAAAGTATGGATCTGGGCACCGAACCGGATGGCCTGCTCCCGGAACCGCTGCATCAGCTCCGGGCCCATCACGCCCTCGGGGAAGCCGGGGTAGTTCTCGACGTCGGTGGTGAGCATGAGCTGGCCGCCGGGCTGGTCGCTGGTCGAGCTCGGCTCGCCTTCGAGCACCACCGGCGAGAGGTTGGCCCGGGCCGTGTAGATGGCCGCGGTGAGCCCGGCCGGGCCGGAGCCGACTATGGCTACCTCCACCGGGTGGTCGGCGCGGCCGTCGAGGCTCATGTCGGTCGGGGTCCTTCCTTGCTCGTACCAGTCGGTGCCGGCGGTCGTGTTCAAGCGACCGCGGCGATCACACCGTAGAAGACAACGCCTACCACGATGGCCGCGTCCAGGATCAGGGCCGCGTACAGGGGCTTGGCCGACCCTGCCCGGGCTCGCCAGAAGCCCAGGCCGATGACCGACACCAGCAGTCCGACGAGTCCGTGGGCGGCCCAGGTGGCCGAACCGACCCCGGCGCCTATGGGCAGGTAGGCGTCGGCCAGCCGTATGGCCGCGATCGTGACGAGCACGATGATGGCTATGGCCGCGACCGCCGCTACCAGGCAATAGACCACGGCCCGGAGCAGGAGCACGACCCGGTCGGTGGTCTGGACGCGGACCGCGTCCACGATCTCGACGATCTTGCCGGCCAGAGTGGCCGGCCAGTCGTCGGTTCCCAGGCTCAGCGACGGCCGCTCGCGGCTACCGGTCTCGGGATCGGGCATGGCGATGAAGCCTACCGGCGGGCCGTTCGGCGCCTCTTGAAGCACCGGCAACCGGACGAGGGCCTGTTGGTGCCGGCCGGTCAGGAGCCGGGCAGTTCGCGGATGTTGATCTCGCAGCCGGGCGGGGCCGCGTAGACGATGACCGCAGTGTCGTCGTTCCGGCGAACGAACCGGGCGTCGAAGGTGACGGGATCCTCGTCTCCCACTGTGGCGACGAAGGACCGGGGCTCGTCGGCGCTCAACTCGAGGGCCCGCTCGTGGACTGCCGTGGCGCACTCTCCGGAGTCGGCCATCGCACCATCGTCCAGGGCGGCGGACCAGCTCGCAGCGACGTCTTCGAGCAGCGCCTCGAGGCTCTCGAACAGGCCCAGGTCCACAACCTGCTCAGAAGGGGCCGCATCGCTCTCATCCGCGGCCGCCGCGATTGTCGTGGTGGCTTCCGCCGCCTGCGCCTCCTCCGATGCCGCGTCCGCTTCCGATGCTGCGTCCGCCTGCGCCTCCGCCAATGCCGCGTCCGCTTCCGCCTGCGCCTCCGATGCCGCGTCCGCTTCCGCCGCGGCTGCCTCCAGTGTCGAGTCCGCATCCGGTGCCATCGCCTCGTCAGCGGTCGTCAAGTCGGTTCCGGCCATGGGTTCCTCGGCGGCCAGGGGTTCCTCGTCGGGCATGGGCTGCTCTTCGGCCATGGCCACATCGGCGCTGGGCGCGGCGTCGGCCGGCGACGCCGTCCCCATCTCGGCTGAGGAACCAAGTGGTGCGGGCGCTGCCGTGTCGGCGTCGTTGTCGCCGCCCCTGCCGGCGATCAGGCCGGTTCCGACGACGGCCGCGAGGAGGAGCACCGCGGCAGCCATCGCGAGCAGCAGGCGTTGGGACCGCCGGAAGGGCACTACCCCGGCCTCCGGGCGGGCTTCGGCCTCCGCGCCGGCCATCCGAAGGGCCGCATCGATGAGGTCGTCCCGTCGATCCGCGGGCAGGGGCGTGACCGGCTCGGCCACCGCATCGCGCACCGCCCGGAACTCCTCGACCCGGGCCGGCAGGGCGTCGCTGCCCTCGACCTCGGCGACCTCGGCGGGAGTGGCCTCACCGTCGAGATAGGCCGAGACGAGTTCGTCTGCGCGGAGCTGTTCGTCACTCATGGTTCGCTTGCCTCGTCGTTACGACGTTGCCGGGTGTCGTGGTGGTTCCCGCCGTCGACGCTCATCGACTGGGCCAGCCGGGCCCGGCCCCGCGCGATCCGGGACCTCACCGTTCCGGGCGGTATCTGCAGGATCCTTCCGATCTCGGCGTAGTCGCAGCCGGCCACATCCCTGAGCACCACCGGCGCGCGGAAGTCCTCGGGGAGTTGGGCCAGGGCGTCGTCGAGGTCCAGCCGCAGGGCTGCCGCGGCCGGGTCGTCGGCGGCCTCGGGAGCCGCGGTCAGGCGGTCGTCGGCCTCGACTTCGGTCGGGACCGGGCGCCGGCCCCGCCGGCGCAGCTCATCGAGGGCGGCGTTGGTGGCTACCCGGTAGGCCCAGGTCGAGAACTTGGCCTTGCCATGGAAGCGGGGGAGCCCCCTGACGATGGCGATGAGCGCTTCCTGGGTGGCGTCCTGGCCGTCGGCGTCGTTGCCGGCCAGCCGGCGGCAGACGGCGTGGATCTGGTCCTGGTGCCGCCGCAGCAACTGCTCGAGGGCACCCCGGTCTCCGGCTTGGGCAGCCTTCGTGAGCCGGGCGTCGTCCAAATCGTTGCGAATCTTCGAGTCCCTGTGTCCTGCGGTACGGGCCTTGCGGTCTCCCGCTCTGTTCGCTCCGCCTCTGGTCGGAGGTCAGGTGGCCGGGATCTGGTAGGCCACGCCCAGCACTCCCCGGCCGGCGTGGGCGCCCACCACCGGGCCGACCTTGCTCACCCGGATGTCGCCGTCGTGGACCGCGGCCAGCATGTCGCGGAAGTCGTCGACGTCGGCGGCCTCCCCGTGCATGACCGCCAGGCACTCCACCGGCCCGGCGGCCTGCACCGTGTCGCGCAGCCAGCCCAACGCCTTGCGGCGGGTGCGCTGCTTGGCCGCCTCCTCGACCTCCCCGCTGGAGATGTCGACTATGGGCTTGATCGACAGCATCGAGCCGAGCATGGCCTGCGCGCCGCCGATGCGCCCGCCCTTGCGGAGGTTCTCGAGCGTGTCGAGGGTGCCGAACACGTGCGTGCGGGCCGAGGCGTCGGCCACGAAGGCCTCGATGGCGTCGGCGTCGTCGCCGTCTGCCGCCATGCGGGCCGCCTGTAGCACCATGGTCCCGAGGCCGGCGGTCACCGACTTGCTGTCGAGGACCCGGACGTCGGCGCCGGCGCGCTCGGCGCGGATCGCGTCGGCGGCCTGCACCGCCGACTGCATCGTGGCCGAGATCGCCGACGACAGGTTGATGCACAGCACCGCCTCGCAGCCGGCGTCCAACAAACCGGTGATGGCCTGCTCGAAGCGTCCGGGCGGAGGGGCCGCGGTCTGGGGCAGCTCGTCGACGGTCGCCATCCGCCGGTAGAAGTCCTCGACGCTGATCTGCTCGCGGTCCACGAACTCGTCGGTCCCGAAGCGGATGAACAGCGGGACGATCTCGACGCCGAGCCCGTCGAGCTCCTCGTCGCTCAGATCGCATGAGCTGTCGGTGACAATGCCAACGGTCATGTCATGTCCTCGTGTGGTCGCCGGATGAAGGGAATGATGCCCGCCTCGCGTCAGGTTTCGGCGTCGCCGGCGGAGGCGGACGCAGCGACCGTAGCACCGCCCATGTCCGCATCAGCGGAACGGCGTCGCAGCGTGTGCAGCCACCATGCCGCCAGGACGGCCGCGGCCAGGACGAGGATCAGGAAGCCGAGCCCGTCCGCGTCGGTGAATCGGACACTGAAGGTTCCGGTAGTGAGGACGATGATGCCGGACTCGTCCGGTGTCGTCACCGTCACCCGGATGTCGGTGCGGCCCGATTCGCTGGCCTCGACCGGCACCGTCAGGTCGTTGCGGCCCGGTTGCAGCGTGAGGACCGGACGCCCGTCACCGGCGAGATCGACTTCCTCGGACGCCAGCTCCAGCGCAACCGTCACCGGCGCCGACCGGTTGTTCACCAGCGTCACCGGCAGTTCGGCGCGGCGCTCGGTGACGGTGATCGGGCCCCGTCCCAGGAACTCCACTCCCGTCGTGCCCTGGGCCACGGCGCGGTCGACGGCGTCGAGGAACCCGGTGCGCTCGCCGGTCGTCAGGTGTTGGCCGGCGCTGACCGCGAGCAGGGTTCGCAGCGGTGCGGTGAGGAAGGGGTCGTCGGAGAGGAACGACTCGTAAGCCTCCAGCAGATGCTCCACCTGGACTCGCCGGGCGAGGTAGAGGTTGAAGTCCCCCGGGTCACGGCGACGGCCGGCGAGCGCAGGGTCGTATGTGCCCACCGGCGCCTGGTGTGCGAGCACGTCGTCGACGGTGGCCGGGCGCAGGCTCGGACTGGCGTCGATCCCGTCGAGCAGCAGCTCGAGAGCGGCGGGCTCGAACGACGATGACGCGCGCCGGTACGGGGGGTCGCGGTGGAAGGTGTCGCGGCCCGGGTCGGCCGCCGCGGACACGACGACCGCGCCCGCGGTTCCCGCGGCCGCCATCCGCGACAATTCGGCCAGTGCCCACTGCGCGCCCAGCTCCGGGTCCGGGTACTTCAACATGGCGCCTAGGAGGGGATCGGCCTGGGCCGCGAGATGATTGCCGCTCTCTGCTGGGTCGGCTACCAGCGTCACCGGCGCCACGGGGCCGTCGCGGCCGGGGTCGCCGTCGACCATGAACGCGACCGGCCCGGCCGCCGCCTCGGTGACGGCCCTGACCGTTCGTAACGTCAGCGGGTGATCGACATGCATGACCGTGCTGGCCTCCAGGCCGGCCCAGCGCAGCGCCTCGGCGCCCCGGCGCAGCCCGTCGACCACGACGTCGAGCCGTACTGCCCACGTCCAATCGAAGAGGTTGAGACCCGTCCACGTAGTGGTGAGCAGTTGCCGGCCCTGCAGCGCGGTGCGCAGCGCGGCCACGCTGGTGTCGTCCCCGATGAGGGCGAGGGCATCGAGGGTCTCGGGACTCACGACGACCGAGAGGGGCACGCCCTGCCGTTCGATGAGGACCTCGGCGAGACCGACGACCCGGTCGAGCCGGTCCTCGCCGACGGTCGCGCCGCCGTCGGCGAGGTGCGACGGCGGCAGACGCAGGTCGAGAACCACAGCAACCGTCAGCGGCAGTGGGGGAGCGTCGACCACCGCATCCGCACCCGGCGTCAGGAACGTGACCAGCGCTCCCACGACGGCGCCGTCGGCATCGACTGCCTCCAGCCGCAGCGGCAGGGGCCGCCCGTCGCCAAGGATCGCCGGGCCCGCCAGATCCACATCAGGTGGCTGGATGGACACCGAGAAGATGAAGCCTTGATCATCGCGGCCGAGCATGAGCGGATCCTCCACGATCCACTCCGAGATCAGCGGCGTCGGCGGCGAGTCGTACGGCCCGTACACCGACGCCAGCAGGTCGGCCCTGGTCGTCACCGGCGCATACAGGCGGGCTCTCAGCAGGCGTGCTCTCGATAGTTCCTCGGCGACACGGACATGGATGATGGGCGGCGAGGTGGACGTTGCCGCTGTCTGGCCGATGAGATCGAAACCCATCATGTCGACGATCGCCTCCGCGGTCAAGACCGCCCCGGTCGAGTCCACCGCGGTCACGCCCTCTTCGCTGGTCTGAGCATCTGCCGTCGTTGCGGTGGCGGCCCAGGCCGTTGCCGCGAGGCACAAGGCTGTGACTGCGAACGCGAGCCGCCGGCAGATCGCTCTTCTCATGTCAGGTCGCGGTACAGGACTGCGAGCCGGTCGGGTGCGGTTGAGAACCCGCAGCGCTGGTAGAGGCGTATCGCTCGCTCGTTGTCGGGCTGAGTGTTCACCAGGGCGGTGCGGGCCCCGCTGCGCCGGAGCCACATCAGGGCGTCCAGCACGAGCAGGGCGCCCAGCCCCCGGCCCTGGCTGCGGGCCGCCACCGCCAGTCGCTGCAGGTAGCCCTGCGAGCGGGTCCGTCCCGTGATGCTGTAGGCGCGGACCTCGTCGCCGCCATTGACACGCCACCGGCTCGACGGTGTGGCCGTGCGGGCTTCGCGGATGCCGTCGGCGTCGAGGCGCCAGAACGGAGCGAAGGCCCCGGCATCGACCTGCAGCACGACGTCCAAGTCGCGCCGCCGGCCGCGGCGGGTGCGCCCCCGCAGGTTCACGAGCCCGGGCATCTCGGTGCCCAGATCGCAGCTGAGGGTCGCGAGCTCGGAGCGGACGTCGAACCCGGCGCCGATCAGCGCGTCGCGTTCACGGGGGCCCAGAGCCGCGGTCACGACGGCGCGGTATCCGTGGTCGTGGAGCCGGTCCCGCATCTCGGCCAGCACCCAGGGCGCCAGCGTCGCGGGTGCCGACGCGACCGCGAGGTAGGCCACATCGGCGGCCCCCTGCCAGGCACCCACCCGGAATCGCGCCGAGCCGATGCTCAACGGGGTCAGGGCCATGAGCCCGAATGCCTGCTCCGGGTGCCGCCGACAGGTCGTCCTGGCATGCCTGTCCACGATACGCCGCCGGGGCGCCGAAGCGGGTCGGAGGCGGGCGGTACGATCCGGCCATGCTCGTGATCACCGACGAACGCTTCCTCGACCATGACACCGGATACCGGCATCCCGAGCGGCCCGACCGCCTCCGGGCCGCGCTGGCCGGGGTCGCCGATGTCGACGCCGAGCTGCTGGCCGAGCGCCATTCACCCAGGAGAGCCGAACGGGACGAACTCGAGCTGGTGCACTCCGCGGCCATGATCGACCGGGTGGCCGCCATCGCGGAGCACGGAGGGGGCCACCTCGACGCTGACACCGCCATGGGGCCGGCCAGCTTCGACGCGGCCCGGCTCGCGGCCGGAGCGGTGCTCTCGGCGGTGGAGCAGCTGGCGGCCGGCACCGAGTCGAGCGGTCCCGCACGCGGTGACTCGGAGGCCTACTGCCTAGTGCGTCCGCCCGGGCACCACGCCACACCGTCCACATCGATGGGCTTCTGCCTGTTCAACTCGGTGGCGGTGGCAGCCGCCCTGCTGGCAGCCGACGGCCAGAGGGTGGCCATCGTGGACGTCGACGCCCATCACGGCAACGGGACCCAGGACGTGTTCTGGGATCGCGACGACGTGCTGTACGCCTCCATCCACCAGTACCCGCTGTATCCGGGCACCGGCGCGCTCGGCGAGCGGGGCGCCGGAGCGGGGGAGGGCTGCACGGTCAACGTGCCACTGCCGCCCGGCGCCACCGGCAACACCGCGCGGGCCGCCCTCGACGAGGTGATCGTGCCCGCAGTGGAGCGGTTCGCCCCCGACTGGATGCTGATCTCCGCCGGCTACGACGGGCATCGAGCCGATCCCCTCACCGGCCTCGGCTACTCGGCGTCCGACTACGGCGACTTCGTCCGCCGGCTCATGGCGCTGGCACCCCGAACGGTGGCCGTTCTCGAGGGCGGCTACGACCTGGACGCCACCAGGGCCTCGTCCTACGCGGTGGCCGGCGCACTGCTGGGCCTCGACCTGCACCCCGAGCCCGCCAGCGGCGCCGGGCCCGGGATGGAGGTCGTCGAGGCTGCGGCCCGCCTCTCGGCCCTCGACGGGAACCGATGAGCACGGCAGCCCCGGACGCGCTGTCCGCCGCCCTGGCGGCCTCCTCGGGCCTGGCCCGGCTGTTCGCCGCGGCCGGACACCGGCTGTACCTCGTGGGCGGAGTCGTGCGCGAGGCGGTGGCCGGCCGGTTCCTCGCCGACGCGGACCTTGACTGCACCACCGACGCCCGACCCCCGGACGTGCGCCGGATCGTGGACCGCGTGGCCACGTCGGTGTGGGCCCAGGGGGAGCGGTTCGGCACGATCGGCTGCGTGGTGGACGGGCAGGCCTTCGAGATCACCACCCACCGCGCCGAGCGCTACGACCCGCGCTCGCGCAAGCCCACCGTCACCTTCGGCGACGACGTCGAGCAGGATCTCGCCCGCCGCGACTTCACGGTCAACGCCATGGCCGTCGACGCCGCCGACGGGAGACTCCTCGATCCCCACGGCGGCCGCCAGGACCTGGCCGCTCGCCTCCTGCGCACACCGCTGGACCCTGAGATCTCCTTCGGGGACGACCCGCTGCGCATGCTGCGGGCCGCCCGCTTCATCGCCAGCCACCGGCTCGTGCCCGACGACGCAGTCGTGGAGGCGGTCGGACACATGGGCGCCAGGCTGCAGATTGTGGCGGTGGAGCGGGTCCGCGACGAGCTCGAGAAGCTGCTGCTGCTCGACGACCCGTCGGACGGCTTCGGGTTCCTGTTCGCTACCGGCCTCATCGAGCGGATCCTCGCCGACATCGCTCACCGCGACCCCGCAGAGGTGGGCCGGGTCGCGGCCGCGGTCGCGGCGGAGCCGGTTCCCCGCTGGGCCTCGCTGTTCGTTCGCCACACGACTGCGACGGCGGCCGGCTGCCTGCGCGGCCTGCGCGGCTCCAATGCGCTGGTCTCGGCCGCGGCCGGACTGGTCGGGGCCCGCCTCGAGTTGGCCGGGGTGGGCAGCAGCCCGCAGGAAGTGCGCGGGCTCGTGTACGGGTGTCCGGTGCCGGTGGACGAGGCCCTGGCCTTCAGCCGGGCTGTGGCCACCGCTCTGGGCGAGTCGCGGGCCGGGCTGGACAGCTTCGCGGCGACGCTGGCCGAACTCCGGCGCACCGAGAACGTCGACCGTCCCGAACTTCCGCTCGACGGCGACGAGGTGATGGCCGCGCTGGGCCTGTCACCCGGCCCTGAAGTGGGCCGCGCCCTCGAGTTGCTGCGGGAGCTGACCATCCAGGATGGTCCGATCGACAAGGTCGAGGCGACAGAAGCCCTGCGACGCTGGCAGGCGTCGGACTACTGTTCGGGATCGTGAAGCCGGGTTCCTCGAAGGTCGCGACTGCCGGCCGGGCCGCCGCACCGGGCCAACCGGCGGTCGCGGCCGTGGACTACCGGCTCGCCCGGGCGGCCACGCTGAGGTCCCTGCGGTCGGGCCAACTCGGCCGCCACGAGGTGTGCGACGCGCAGCGCGAGCTCCAGCGCAACGCCGAGTTCTGCGGGCAGCCGACCGACCGCTCGTGTCCGATCTGCGACACGGAGGGCCTGGTCGAGGTGACCTACGTGTTCGGATCGCGTCTGCCCAAGCACGGCCGCTGCATCTCGACCCGGGCGGAGATGCAGCGCCTGCAGCACCGGGCCAGCGTCTCGACGGGGTATGTGGTCGAGGTCTGCATCGCTTGCGGGTGGAACCATCTCGTGCGCCGCTTCACGCTCGGAGGCAGACGCTCGGCCTGACCACGGACCCCGGCAACTCTGCTGCCGGGGCCGGCGGATCTCCGATTGACGGTGGCCGCGGGTGCGGGTATGGTTCCGGGCACCCGCTGGCAGCCGAAGAGCGCTGGACGGAAAGGAGCAACCCATGGGCAAGCTCACCGCGCCCTCCATACGGGCCCGCAAGGTGCGCCATGGCGCCGACCCTCTGGTGATGGTGACCGCCTACGACGCCCCGGGGGCCCGGGTGGCGAGCCAGGCCGGCGCCGACCTCATCCTGGTCGGCGACTCCGTCGCCATGGTCGTGCTGGGCTACGACGACACCCTGCAGGTGACCGTCGACGACATGGCCCACCACACCGCGGCCGTGGCCCGGGCCAAGCCCTCGGCCCACATCGTGGCCGACCTGCCGTGGATGAGCTACCACGTCTCGCCCGACGAGACCGTGCGGAACGCGGCCACGCTCATCAGGGCGGGCGCCCAGTCGGTGAAGCTGGAGGGGGGCCGGAAACGCCTGCCGATGATCGAGCGCATCCGCGACGCCGAGATGCCGGTCATGGGCCACATCGGCCTCACCCCCCAGTCGGTGCACGCCATGGGCGGCTTCAAGGTCCAGGGCCGGCAGGCCGAGGCGGCCCGGCGGCTGGTGCAGGCGGCCAAGTCCCTGGCCCACGCCGGCTGCTATTCGCTGGTGCTGGAGGGCGTGCCGGTCCAGGTGGCGGAGATGGTCACCGACGCGGTCGACATACCGACGATCGGCATCGGGGCCGGTCCCCATTGCGACGGGCAGGTTCTCGTCTTTCACGACCTGCTGGGACTGGAGACCCGGCTCCTGCCGAAATTCGTGCGTCGCTACGCCGACCTCGACACCCTGGCGACCGATGCGCTCCGGCGCTTCGCATCCGACGTGCGGTCGGGCGCGTTCCCGGCGCCGCAGGAGTCCTACCACCTCTCGGAGACCGAACTGGCGGCCCTGGGGATTCCCGAACTCTGACGCTTTCACGGCGGGCCTCCAGCAGGAATCGTCCTGGGGACGATCCTGTGGATGGCTGGGGATGGCGCCGCGGGCGGTTGGGATGGACCGCGCCGCCGATACCCTGCGCACCACTCGCTGAACCAGCTCGGGCTCGCTTGCCGGATTCCGAGCGGTTCGGCCCAGCAATGAACCCTGCCCCGTCGAGGGGCTCCGGCAGCGCCGGATCCGTAGGGAGGTGATCGCCCGTGCTGCGGGCCTACGAACTGATGATCATCATCGACTCCGACGTCTCACCCGATGGCGTGGACACGGTGGTCTCCGATGTCGCCGACCTGGTGGTCGGCGAGGGCGGGACGATCAAGTCCACAGACAACTGGGGCCGGCGGAAGCTCGCTTACAAGATCAATCACAAGACCGAGGGCACCTATGTGGTGTGGGAGATCGTGACGGAAACGGCCGGTCTTCCCGACACCGAGCGGCGGCTGCGGCTCGCGGACGACATCGTCCGCCACAAACTGTTCCGCCTTCCCGACGCCGAGGCCCAGCGCCGCGGTCTGCTCGGGGAGGCCGAGCCGGCCGCGGCCGGCTGAGATCCGGAGGTTCCCAATGGGATTCGACAACACCGTCACCGTCGTGGGCAACATCACCCGCGACCCCGAGCTGCGCTTCGCGCAGTCCGGAATGGCCATCGCCTCGTTCGGCCTGGCCTGGAATCGCAGGCGCCAGGACCAGGAGGACGAGGTGTCGTTCTTCGACGTCACCTGCTTCCGCCAGCTTGCCGAGAACGTCGCCGAGTCGCTCAAGAAGGGCTCCCGTGTGGTCGTCTACGGCACTCTCCAGCAGAGGAGCTGGGAGAACGACCAGGGCGACCGGCGTTCGAAGGTGGAGATTCTGGCCGACGATGTGGCCCCCAGCCTGAAGTGGGCCACCGCCGCGGTGACCAAGAACGAGCGTTCCGGCGGGGGCGACTATCGCAGCGGCGGCGGGGGCGACCATCGCGGCGGCGGCGGCGGCGGGGGCGACCATCGCGGCGGCGGCGGCGGCGGGGGCGACTATCGCGGCGACCGCGGCGACAGCGGTCCGAGACAGGCGCCTGACCGGGGCGACAGCGGTCCGCAGGGCTCGTCCACCGCCGACGACGAGCCGTTCTAAGGAGCCCGGGCGGCTAGCCGACCGACACTCAGACGAGGAGACTGCAAAGTGGCCAAGACCAAGGTGCGGGGCAAGAACCGCGACAACAGCCGGCGGGCGAAGAAGAAGGTGAGCTTCCTCACCACGGAACAGATCACCTACGTCGACTGGAAGAACGAGAAGCTGCTCAGGAAGTTCATGTCCGAGCGGGCCAAGATCAGGGCCCGGCGGGTCACGGGCAACAGCGCTCAGCAGCAGAAGCTCGTCGCCGATGCGATCAAGCTGGCTCGGGAGATGGCGCTCGTGCCCTACGCGAACCGGGTCACGACCCAGCGCCAGAACAAGGAGCGCGACGGCCGGGGCCGTGCCGCCGGTCCGGCGCCGCGTCCCTCCGGTCCCCCTCCGGGAGGCGCCGCCGAGGATGCCGAGACCGACGTGGACGACTCCGCGGCGGCCGGTGAGGGCGCTGAGGCCGAAGCCCCGCTCGTCAGCGAGGAGGAGCAGGCGTGAAGGTCGTCCTGCGAGCCGACGTGGAGGGGCTTGGCCGCAAGGGGGACGTCTGCGACGTGGCCGCAGGCTTCGCTCGCAACTACCTCGTTCCCAAGGGCCTGGCGCTCAAGTCGTCCCCCGGCGCGGAACGGCAGGCCGAGGCCATGCGGCGCAGCGCCGCCCTGCGCAGGGCGTCCGACCGGGCCGACGCGGAGGAGATAGCCGTGCGTCTGGCGCCGGCGGTGCTGTCGGTCGCGGCGCGAGCCGCGGAGTCCGGCCATCTCTACGGATCGGTCGGGGCCGACGACATCGCGGCCGCGGTCGAGTCGCAGGTGGGCGCGGTCGTGGACCCCAAGGCGGTGATGCTCGAGGCTCCGATCCGGGAGATCGGCTCGCACACGGTGCTGTTCCACCTGCACGCCGACGTGGAGGTGCCAGTCACCGTCGAGGTGACCGCCGAGGAATAGAGGCGGGGCGGACTGCCCACAGGCTTCCACACATACGCCTCAAGATCCAGAGGTGCATCCCCCGCCGTAGCGCAAGATCCACAAGCCTCTCCACTGACGACCCAAGCCGGTGTCGTACCCGGCCGTTACCGTCGTGACGTCACGGCGGGCACGTCTGCGGGGGTAGGCATTTGAGCGTCACCGATACTGCGCAGCGGCAGAACGCGGGCGCCTCCTCGGGCGGTGAGCGGCGCGATGCACGCGTGCCGCCCCACAACCTGGTGGCCGAGGAGTCCCTGCTGGGCGCGATGCTGCTGTCGCGGGACGCCATAGCCGACGCACTCGAGACGGTGTCGCCCGAGCAGTTCTACCGGCCGGCGCATGCCCGGGTGTTCGAGGCCGTCCGGGATCTCTACGGCGCGGGGGACCCGGCCGACGCGGTGACGGTGGCCGAGGTGCTCGAGCGCAGCGGCACGCTGGAAGCCATCGGCGGGCTGGACGGTCTGCTGTCGCTGCAGATGAACACGCCGGCGACGTCGAACGCGGCCTCCTATGCCCGCATCGTTCACGAGAACCACACGCTGCGCCGGCTGATCGAGGTGGCCGGCGAGATCGCCGAGCTGGGCTACGGGCGTCCCGACGACGTGACCAAGGCAGTGGACTGGGCCGAGAACCTGATGTACCAGGTGGCGCAGGGCCAGGTCGGCGACAACACCGTCCAGCTGTCGGCACTGCTGGACGGGACGCTGGACCGTCTCGAAGAGCTCTACGAGCACGGCGGGGCGATCACCGGCACCGAGACCGGCTACAAGGATCTCGACAAGCTGCTCTCGGGGCTGCAGCCCAGCTCCCTGTACGTGGTCGGCGGCCGGCCATCGATGGGCAAGACCTCGTTCGCGCTGGGCATGGCCTCCCACGCGGCGATAAGGGGGCAACGGCCGGTGCTGGTGTTCTCGCTGGAGATGGGCCACATGGAGCTGACCCAGCGCCTGCTGTGCGCCGAAGCCCGGATCGACTCGACCAAGATGCGCGACGGCCGGCTGGGCGACGAGGACTGGGACGCGATCACCAGGGCCATGGGCCGCCTCTCGAGCGCGCCGATGTGGATCGACGACAACCCCAACGTGACGGTGATGGAGATCAGAGCGAGGGCGCGGCGGCTCAAGAGCCAGGTCGGCGACCTGGCCATGGTCGTCGTGGACTACCTCCAGCTGATGACCGGCCGGCAGAGCGCCGACAACCGCCAGGTCGAGGTGGCGGAGATCTCACGGGGCCTGAAGATCCTGGCCCGCGAGCTGGAATGCCCGGTGGTGGCGCTGTCGCAGCTGTCCCGGAACCTCGAGATGCGCCAGCAGAAGCGTCCCATGCTGGCGGACCTGCGCGAGTCCGGGGCCATCGAGCAGGACGCCGACGTGGTGATGTTCATCTATCGTGACGAGGTGTACAACCCCGACAACGCCGACACTGCGGGCACCGCCGAGGTCATCGTGGCCAAGAACCGCAACGGGCCGACCGCCACCACCACGCTGGCCTTCCTGTCCCGGTTCACCACCTTCGCCAACTTCGCGGCCCGGTCCAACATCTGAGAGGCCGGGCGGGGAGGCGGCCGTGTTCTTCGGCGAGAACATCCTGGCGATGCTGATGCTGGCCCTCGGTGGCGCCATGGCGGCCGGCAACGCCGCCGCGCTGCTGCGGCCCCGGCCCCGGAAGGATGATCCCGACGACCTGGAACGGGCCCCGGTGGGCCGCTGCCTGCTCTACATGGTCGTCGGCTTGGTGGCTGCGGTATGGGCTCTAGCATCACTGCTGTCGTCCTGACCACCGCGAGGCCTCCATGACACTGTCAGCGCTCACCGGCAGCCTGGACCCCGCATCGCTCAACCTCGCGATGTCGGCGCAGGCACGCCCGCTCTATGACCGGGTCGTCGAGTTCGTCGCAGCCGAGGTGGAGCCGGTCACCGCCGAGTTCTTCAGGCTGGGCGAGGACCGGGCCGAGCGCTGGGGGTACGGCCCCGGCCAGCTCGAACTGCTCGACGGTCTCAAGGCGCGGGCCAAGGCGGCCGGGCTGTGGAACTTCTTCCTGCCCGACGCGACCAGCGGCGAGGGCCTCAGCAACCTCGACTACGCCTACATCGCGGCCGAGCTCGGCAAGAACCCCATCGCCTCGGAGTGCCTCAACTGCAGCGCCCCCGACACCGGCAACATGGAGGTGCTGGAGCGGGTCGGCACGCCCGAGCAGAAGAAGCAGTGGCTCGAGCCCCTCCTGGCCGGCGAGATCCGGTCGTGCTACGCCATGACCGAACCCACGCTGGCGTCGTCGGACGCCAAGAACATCGCCACCCGGGCCACCCTCGACGGCGACGAGTGGATCATCGACGGCGAGAAGTTCTACATCTCCGGGGCCGGGGATCCGCGCTGCAAGATCATGATCTGCATGGTGCAGACCAGCCCCGACGGGCCGTCGCACCGGCGCCAGTCCCAGATCCTGGTGCCGATGGACACGCCCGGCGTGCGGGTGGTCGGCCCGATGCACGTGTTCGGGGACGACGACGCGCCCCACGGCCACATGCACATCCGCCTCGACGACGTGCGGGTGCCGGCGTCGAACATCCTGCTCGGCGAGGGCCGCGGCTTCGAGATATCCCAGCTGCGCCTCGGCCCGGGCCGGATCCACCACTGCATGCGGTCCATCGGGGCGGCCGAGAAGGCCTTGGGCCTCATGGTGCGCCGGGGCATGAGCCGCGAGGCGTTCGGACGCCCGCTGGCCCGACTCGGCGGCAACTCCGAGATCATCGCCCGGGCCCGGGTGGAGATCGAGGCCATGCGGCTGATGGTGCTGCGGGCGGCCAAGGCCATGGACACCCTGGGCAACGCCGAAGCGAGGGTGTGGGTGAGCGCGGTCAAGGCGATGGTGCCCGAGCGGGTGTGCCGCATCATCGATCAGGCCATCCAGATGCACGGCGCCACCGGCGTCTCGCAGTGGACCCCGCTGGCGCGCATGTACACCAGCCAGCGCACGCTGCGCCTGGCCGACGGTCCCGACGAGGTGCACTGGTTCGTGGTGGGCCGGGCCGAGATCGCAGCCCACGACGGCCTCGACGACCCGGCCGATGAGGCGCGGCAGCGACAGCTGGCGGGGAATTGAAGTAGCGTTCGACCTCCAGCAGCCGCGAGTGCAGGCACGGAGGAGGTCGACGCGTGACCATCACCTCGGAACGGCCCGGTGTGGAGGCTCCCCCGTCCGGTGCAGCGGCCGGTGCGACCACCGTCGCCTCGCTGGCGCGGGACTGGGCCCGCCGCTGTCCGAGTCAGGTGGCCATGCGGGAGAAGGACTTCGGCATCTGGCAGGAGTACACCTGGGCCGAGACCTGGGACCTGATCGAGACGGCGGCCCACGGTCTGCTGGAACTGGGCCTCGAAGTCGGCGATCGCGTTGCCATCCACTCCGAGGACCGGCCCGAGTGGGTCGTCCTGGACCTCGCGGCGGTGGCGGTGCGGGGCATCACGGTCGGCCTCTACCCGACCAACCCCACCGCCGAGGTGGAGTACCTGATCGGGGACTGCACGCCCGCGGTGTTCTTCGCCGAGGACCAGGAACAGGCGGACAAGGTTCTGGAGGTTCCTGCCACCACGGCCGCCTCGGTCCGGCGCATCATCTTCACCGAGCCGCGAGGCTTCGGCGACTACGACGATCCCCGCCTGCTGTTCTGGGACACGTTCCTGGAGATGGGCCGGCGCCACCGCGAGGCCCACCCCGCCGCGGTGGCCGAGCGGATGGCCCAAGCCGCCGACACCGACGTGATGACCCTCGTGTACACCTCGGGCACGACCGGACCGCCCAAGGGCGCCATGCTGACCAACTCCAACGCGGCCTTCTGCATCGACAAGATCGTCAACGAGGTCGGTCGCTTCCCCGACGGTGTCGGCCCCAGTCCCAAGGACCTCATCGTCACGTACCTGCCGCTGTGCCATGTGGCCGAACGGATCTTCTCCACGTGGACGATGGTGGGGGCCGGGCCGTCGCTGAACTTCGCGGAGTCGATCGAGACGGTCACCGAGAACCTGAGAGAGGTCCAGCCGACCCTGTTCTTCGCGGTGCCGAGGATCTGGGAGCGCCTGCACGCCCTGGTGATGATCAAGAGCAACGACGCGACCCGGTTCAAGCGGATCCTCCTGCGCTTCACAATGGCCCTGGCCAGGTTGATCGGACGCAGAAAGGTCGCCAACGACGGCAACCACACGCTGGTGACCCGGCTGCTCTACGCCGTGGGCCAGCCGCTGGTGTTCCGGGCGCTCAAGGAGCGGATCGGCCTGCGCCGCTGCCGCCACGCCGGCTCCGGCGCGGCCGCCATCGCCCCCGAGGTGCTCGAGTTCTTCATCGGCATCGGCGTCCCCGTGTTCGAGCTCTACGGCATGACCGAGAACGCGGCGGTGGCCACCTGCAACTTCGCGGGCCGCATGAAGCTCGGCACGGTGGGGGAGCCCTACTCCGACATCGGCCTGCGCATCGACGAGGCCACCGGCGAGATCCAGACCAAGCATGCCGGCGTGTTCAAGGGCTACTGGAACAAGCCCGACAAGACGGCGGAGACGTTCACCGAGGACGGCTGGCTGATGACCGGCGACGTGGGGGTGTGGGTGGACGGCACCCACGTGAAGATCGTCGACCGCATCAAGCACATCATCATCACCTCCGGCGGCAAGAACATCTCGCCGTCGGAGATCGAGAACAGCCTCAAGACGTCGCCCTACGTGAAGGAGGCGATGGTGATCGGCGACGGCCGCAAGTACGTGACCGCACTGATCGGCATCGAGATCGAGACGGTGGGCGACTGGGCCCAGCGCAACAACATCCCCTACACCACCTACCGGGACCTCTCCGAGAAGGAGGAGGTCGTCGAGCTGGTGTCGCAGGTGGTGGACGAGACCAACGAGAAGTTCGCCCGGGTCGAGCAGATCAAGAGGTTCAAGATGCTGCCCAAGGAGCTCGACCACGAGGACGGCGAGCTGACCGCCACCCAGAAGCTCAAGCGCAACGCCATGGAGGACATGTTCGGCGACCTGGTGGAGTCGATGTACTGATGGTCGGCGCGCTATCCGAGTTGGGAGGGCTCTGCTGATGGTCGGAGCCGTCGGCGCGAGGCTCTCGACGATCAGTCTGCGTGGGGGCGCGCCGGTGGGCTTTCTTGTCGGTGTGCTGGTCGCGTCCCTGATATTCGGTGCGGTTCAACTGGCCAACGACCCGGTCCTGTTCTTCTTGACATTCATGAGGTCCATGGGTCTGGGCTCGACCTACGCGCTGATCGCGCTCGGGTTCGTGCTCATCTTCAAGGCCACCCAGACCGTCAACTTCGCCCAAGGAGCGTTGGCGGCTACCGGAGCACTCTTCGTGTCGTTCCTGGCAGTTGACGGCAACATCCCGTTCACCAACCTCTCCAACCCGATAAGCGCCCTCGGCGGTCCGGGGTGGCTTCGTTGGGGGCTCAACGTGATTGTGGCGTTGGCCTTTGCAGCCGCGGTCGGCTTGGTCATCGAGAGACTGGCCATCCGACCCATGGTTGGAGAGCCGCTGTTCTCGGTAGCGGTCATTACTCTGGGTCTTGAGATCATCTTCCGGGTGTTCAACAATGACGCCGTCAAGGCCGAGTTCCGCCAGGTCGGTGTCCCTTGGCTGGCCAACGGATTCAAGGTCGGCGACGTGCTGATCAACTGGAGCTTCATCGCGGCCATGATCACAGCGACGGTTGTCTTCGTTGCCGTGTACTTCTTCTTCCGGTCCCGCCTCGGGATCGCCATGCGGGCTGTCGCCTTCGATCAGGAGGCAGCCATGGCCCAAGGGGTGAGTGTGGGCCGAGTGTTCGCTGTCGCCTGGGCTGCTGGAGCGGTGCTGGCCGCTATCGGCGGCATCTTCGCTACCCAACCCCCGGTCGCGCAGACGCTGTCCGTGGATCAGGAGACGGCCAATATCGCCTTCCGGGCCCTGCCCGCGGTGATCTTGGGGGGACTCGACTCGGTCAGCGGAGCCCTGCTGGGCGGACTCGTTGTGGGAATTGCCGAGATCTACGCCGGCCAATACGCGGCTGGCAACATCTCGTGGCTCGGCGCGGGCTACCCGCTCATCGTTCCATACATCGTGATGCTCATCGGCCTGATGGTGCGTCCCTACGGAATGTTCGGCACGCCCGAGATCCAGAGGGTGTGAATGTCGGGTGGGCAGGCACCGGTGACGGCTCAGGCTCGGGAGGTGTAGAGAAAGTGCTGGGTCGCCCCAACCTCTACACCGCATATCGCGATGAGATCCAGATGCTGCCGACCTGGACCCAGAAGATCGCTTTTCTTCTGTTCATCGCCGTGCTCTTCCTGATGCCGTTCGACCTGCCGGTCGTCAGTCACATCCCGGTGATCCGCTTCCTCGGTGACGCCGAGTGGCTGCGCCCGATGGCCTTGGTCATGGTGCTGGCGATCGCCGCCTTGGGCCTCAACTTGCTGAGTGGCGTGGCTGGCCAAGTGTCGCTGGGCCACGCCTTCTTCATGGGGGTGGGTGCTTGCGCCGGCGTCTATCTGGGGGGCACGAGCGGTGAGACGACCTGGGGCCACTCGCTGCCGATATGGATCTGGCTCCCTGGTGCCGGGATCGCGGCCGCGCTAGTGGGCGTGATCGTATCGCCGGTGGCGGTTCGGCTACGAGGACTGTACTTGGCCATTGTCACCCTGGGCCTTGTCTTCCTAGGCATCCATTTCGGCAATACGAGCTGGGGTCGCAGGATCGCCGGTCCACCCGAGTTGGGCCGGCCATTCCAGGAACTCGACATCCGACTGTGGAAGGAGGAGAAGCCGCTCATCAACGTCGGCGACGACGGCCGATGGCTGTGGTTCGACGTCAGTGACAGCCAGAAGCGGTATCTGTTCCTGCTTGTGTTCACCATCCTGTTCGCGGTCCTGGCCAAGAACCTGGTGCGGACCCGCACCGGCCGGGCTCTGCAGGCCATACGGGATCGGGATATCGCGGCGGAGGTCATGGGAGTCCCCGAGTTCCGCTACAAGTTGGTGGCCTTCGCGGTGTCGTCGTTCTTCGCGGGCGTGGCCGGCGCGCTATTCGCAGCGCTGTCCCAGGGGGTTCAGGCCAGAGACTTCGGACTGTTCTTGTCGGTGGAGTTCATTGCCATCCTTTTGATCGGCGGCGCAGGTACTACTTCGGGTGCGCTGATCGGCACGTTCTTCGTGGTGATGGTCCCGCGGTTTGTGGAGTCATTCACGCACTGGCTCGACTCGGCCGACGGCGGCCTGACCGGAGCGCTGGCCGGGGTCGTACTCACCGAGGGCGGTGACTTCGGCATCATCAACACCGCCATCCAGACGCCGGGATGGACGCTCAGCGTCTTCGACTGGAACGTCGTCTTGTTCGGTGCGCTGATCGTTCTGTTCCTGATCGTCGAGCCCCTGGGTATCTTCGGTATCTGGGTACGAATACGGAACTACTGGAAGAGGTGGCCGTTCAGCTATTGATAAGTCATCCCTTCCGAGTCAAGATGTGAGCACCGTCGGGGTGCTCCGAGCCCTAATGGACAACGTTGGAGGAAACACCGTGAAACCAATGAGATGGTTGCTCGCAGTGCTCTGCGCGGTGGCCCTGGTCGCCGCGGCCTGCGGTGACGACGAGCCCGATACCGCAGCGGCAGACGCAGCCGCGGCGGCTGAAGCCGATGCCGCGGCGGCTGAAGCTGAGAGGGCGGCGGCGCAGGCTGAGGCTGCCGCGGCACAGGCTGCCGCGGAGGAAGCCCAGGCCGCGGCGGACGAAGCGTCGGCGCGGCTGGCTGAAGCCGCGGCGGCGGCCGCGGAGGCGAGCGCCGAACAGCAGGCTGAGGCGCAGGCTGCGCTGGAGGCGGCCCAAGCGGAGGCTGAGGCCGCGGCGGCAGCAGCGGCCCAAGCGGAGGCCGATGCCGAGGCGGCTGCTGCGGAGGCTGAGGCCGCCCAAACAGCCTTGGCTGCTGCAGAAGGCGCTATCGCGCACGACTTCGGTGTGGATGTCGAGAACAAGATCATCCGCGTGGGCGTCAACACCGACCTGTCGGGACCCTTCGTCGCGCTGACGGAGAAGATCACCGACGGGCACGAGGCGTACTGGGAGTGGATCAACGCCAACGGCGGGATCCAGGGCTGGACCATTGAGCCGGTAGTGCTCGACAACCAGTACGACGTGCCCAGACACCTTGAGAACTACGACATCATGGCGGGTGACGGCCCCCAGAGCGTGGTCATGTTCTCCACGTCCACCGGCTCGCCCCACACCGCTCGTACGGCCGAGAGCCTCATTGAGGACAACCTGGCTGCCATTCCGTTGTCGTGGTATTCGGGTTGGGCTGATCCCGAGATCGGCAAGAACGTCTTCGAGGTGCAGACCAACTACTGCATCGAGTCCATGAACGGTGCCACCTACATGTCGGAGACCTACGGCCCCAAGGTGGCGATCGTCAGCCGGCCGGGCGACTACGGCGAGGACGGCTCCGTGGGAATCAAGATGGCGGCCGACGCTCTCGGCCTTGAGGTGGTCTATGACGGCCAGGGCCTCGTCTCTGGTGACGACTTGACCCCGGTGATTTCCGGTATCGCTCAGTCCGGCGCCGACTGGGTGTGGCTGACCACCAGCCCCTCGCAGACTGTGACGCTCATGGGCGGCGCTGCCCAGGCAGGTTTCGCCGGCCAGTGGTCGGGCAACGGCCCGAGTTGGAACCCTCTGTTGCTTGGCATTGAGGGCTTCAGAGAGCTAGCCGATCAGGTCTACACCCACTCCTACTACACGGTGCTGTGGGGCGTTGGAGACTCTGTGGGCATGCAGGAGACGATCTCGGCCATGCGAGAGTTTCGGCCGGATGCGCCCTTCGACGATGTTTACATCATCTCCTTCATCGAGGGCTATGTCGCCACTCAAATCCTCGACAAGGCCATAAGCAACGGCAACATCACCCGGGCCGGCGTGCTGGCTGCAGCCAACTCGATCACCGCCGACCTCAAGGGTCTGGCCCCCAACCAGAGTTGGCGCGGCAACCCGAACAACAACGTGGTGCGCGAGACCTATCTCTACGACGTCGACCTGTCGCTGTTCACGCCTGGCGCCACGGTGTCGACAGAGGGCGCCAACAACGGCTTCCGGCTCATCAAGGGCCCCTACGTCTCCGAGATTGCTCAGAATTGGGAGTACGAACCCTGCTTCAAGTTCTCATAGCCGCATCCTCTAGTTGATCGAGGCGCGAGCCCGGCGGTGCTCCGGCCCGCCGGGCCCGCCTCGCGCCTGCGGTCAGGGTGAGATCAGGCCCTTCTGGGGCACCGTCCAGGGCAGCTTGGACACGTGCTGGATCAGCTTGGCCCGCGGCAGCGACAGGTGCCCGATCGGCACGTCGATCACCACCGGGGCCTCACGCGACAACGCATCGGGTATCAACGCCTCCAGGTCCATGGGGTCGTCGGCCCTCATCCCGACCGCGCCGAACAACTCGGCGAAGGCCACGAGGTCGGGGTTGACAAGGTCGGTCTCGTAGTCGCCCCCGAAGAACTCGTCGAGGTCCCGGGCCACGTTGCCGTAGGAGTCGTTTCTGAAGACGATGGTCACCAGGTTGATCCCGTACTTGACGGCAGTGGAGAGCTCCGACGAGTTGAACATGAACCCGCCGTCTCCGACGACGCACACCACCGGGCGGTCGGGCTGGGCCACCTTGGCGCCCAGCGCCGTCGGGAACGAGTAGCCGAGGTTGAAGGAGTAGCCGGAGTCGATGAACGTCTTCGGGTGGTCCACCTTGTAGTGGGTGCGGGCGTAGTAGCCGAACTGCGTGACCCCCCACACGATGGCGGCCTCGGACGGGACCACCTGCTGGATCGTCTCCAGGATGGGATACTGGGGTTCCCTGTCGCGGATGTCGTAGTAGGCGATGAGGCGCCGCCCCGCGGCTACCGCATCGGCGGGAGACGGACGGTCCCCGGCTCCGGCTTCGACGAGGTGGGGAAGGAGCGCCTCGATGGTGGCCCTGGCATCGCCGTGCAACGGGACGGTGTTGGACTGGACGCGCGTGAGCTCGGTGTCATCGACGTTGATGTTGATCAGGGTGGACGCCTCCCCGGCGGGGTTGCCCAGGGAGAACCGGGTGCCGATGCCGATGACTGCGTCGGCGGACTGCATCACCCCGAAGAGCTGGTTCATCTCGTGGCGCTCGCCCTCGGGGCTGAGGCACGATCCGTAGCACAGCGGGTGCCGGTCGGGCATGGCGCCCTTGCCGCCGCCGGAGGTGAGCACCGGGATGTTGGTCGTCTCGGCCAGCTTGACGAGGGCCTCCTCCGCGTCCGACCGGGCCACGCCCCCGCCCGCGAAGATCAGCGGAAGGCGCGACTCGGCGATCACTCGGGCCGCTTCGCGGAGCTGTTCGGGGCTGGGCACGATCCGGGTCACGGGAGCGGGCTCCCGGAGAAGCACCTCGTCTCTCTCGACGCCGGTCTCGGGGGGCATCTCGATCAGCACAGGCCGCGGCCGTCCGGTGCGCATCTGCCTGAACGCCTCACGCACGGCATCGGGAACATCGCGCGGGGTCAGAACCTGCCGCCGCCATTTGGTCACGTTGCGCACGGCATCGGCCTGGTCCAGGACCTCGTGGATGCCGCCGAGGTTCTTGCCGATCTGGCCCCGGGGTATCTGGCCGGCGATCATGAGCACCGGCGAGGACCGCGAGTAGGCGGTGGCCAAGCCGGACGCGGCGTTGTAGAGGCCCACGCCGGGAACCACCAGGGCGACCCCCGGCTCTCCCGACACTCGGGCATAGCCGTCGGCCATGTAGGTCGTGGCCTGCTCGTGGCGAGTGGTGACCATCCGGATCCCCGGCTCGTCCCGTATGCCGGCGACGATTCCGTACACCTGGATGCCGGGCACGCCGAAGACCACCTCGACACCTTCGGCGGCGAGCGACTTCGCCAGCGCCTCGCCACCGCTCATCTTCCCCATGGCAGACCTGCTCTCGTCGCTGGTGGCGGATTGTCGGTCGCCGTGCTCTCGTGGCTGGGGCGGAGGGTATGGTGTGCCCTCGCCGCCCCACACGGCTTCGCGCCTACCAATTCAAGCATCCGCGTCAACCCCGCACCGGTCAAGCCATGCTCACAGTCGCCAACCTCGAAGTCGTGTACAACGAGGTGGTCCTCGTGCTGCGGGGCCTGTCGATCGAGGTGCCCGACGGCAGCATCGTGGCGTTGCTCGGCGCCAACGGGGCGGGCAAGACCACCGCGGTGCGGGCCATCACCGGTCTGCTCGACGTCCACGAGGGCGACATCACCAAGGGCTCGGTCATCTGGAACGGCGCCGACATCTCCAGGTCCAAGCCGTCGCGCATCGTCGAGGCTGGAATCACCCAAGTGATGGAGGGCAGGCGGATCTTCGCCGAGCTCTCCGTCGATGAGAACCTCAACGCCGGCGCCTTCACCGTTCGGGACCGAAAGGAGAACGCCGAGGCCTACGAGCGGGTGATGACGTTGTTCCCGCTGCTGCAGAGCCGCAGGCGCGACACCGCCGGGTACCTGTCGGGCGGCGAGCAGCAGATGCTGGCCATCGGGCGCGCCCTGATGGCCGACCCGAAGCTGCTGATACTCGACGAGCCCTCGCTGGGCCTGGCCCCGATGCTCATCGAGCAGATCCGCGACATCATCGTCGACATCAACGCCGGCGGCGTGAGTGTCCTGCTGATCGAGCAGAACGCCATGATGGCCCTGTCCATCGCCCACTACGGCTACGTCATGGAGTCGGGCAAGGTGGTGATGGACGGCGACCCCAAGAAGCTGCTCGCCGACGAGGACGTGCAGGAGTTCTACCTCGGCCTGCGCGCCGAGGGCGAGCGCCGGTCGTTCCGGGACGTGAAGCACTACAAGCGCCGCAAGAGATGGCTGTCATGAGCGACCCGAGCCCTTCTCGGGAAGCCGGTGCTCGCCCTCTGCTGCAAGTGGACGACATCTCGCTGCGCTTCGGCGGCGTGACCGCCATCGACTCGGTGACGTTCGAGGTCACCGACGGCGAGCTGTTCGCCATCATCGGCCCCAACGGCGCGGGCAAGACGTCGATCTTCAACTCGATCTCGCAGGTCTACCGGCCCCAGTCGGGCGACATCCGCTGGAAGGGGACCTCCATCATGGGCACCCGCCCCGACCGGGTGGCCCGGCTCGGGGTGGCCCGCACCTTCCAGAACATCGAGCTGTTCCCGCAGATGACCGTGCTCGACAACCTGCTCACCGGCCGCCACATCCGCATGACCGGGTCGTTCCTGGCCGGCGCGGTGTGGGTGGGCAAGGCCAAGCGCGAGGAGATCGAGCACCGCCGCCGGGTGGAGGACATCATCGACTTCCTGGAGATCGAGGGCTGGCGCAAGCATCCGGTGGCCCTGCTGCCCTACGGCGTCCAGAAGCGGGTGGAGCTGGGCCGGGCGCTGGCCATGGACCCCGAGCTGCTCATGCTCGACGAGCCGGTCGCGGGGATGAACCTCGAGGAGACCGAGGACATGGCCCGGTTCATCCTCGACATCCGCCGCGAGCTCGGCATCACCCTGCTGATGGTGGAGCACGACATGGGGCTGGTCATGGACATCGCCGACCGGGTGATGGTCCTCGACTTCGGCCAGCGGATCTCCGAGGGTCCCCCCGCCGAGGTCCAGCGGGACCCCCGAGTGATCGCCGCCTACCTGGGCAGTACCGAGCTCGACGGGTCGGCGCCCGGCTGACGGCAGCATCCCGGCAGCCGTAGGATCGGAGCATGGTCGAGTCCGCGATCGCCAGCGCGTCCCAAGCCCTTCTCGTCGAGCGCCGCCGGCTCACAGCCGGCGAGGTTGCCGCGCTGGCCGCGATCAGTGACGCGTCAGTGCCCTCGCTCGCCTCGCTGGCCCACGAGGTCCGCCTGGCCTGGGCCGGTCCAACGGTGGAGGTGGAGGGCATCCTGTCGGCCAAGACCGGAGGCTGCGGTGAGGACTGCCACTTCTGCAGCCAGTCGGCCGCCTTCGACACCCAGGTCAAGGCCACACCGTTCCTCGACACCGGCGAAGTCCTGGCGGCGGCCCGTGAGACCGCCGAGCTGGGGGCCAGCGAGTTCTGCATGGTGCTGGCGGTGCGGGGCCCCGACCGCCGCACCATGGACCGGCTCATCGAGCTGACGGCGCTGGTGTCGGCCGAGACCGGCCTGAACGTGGCGGTGAGCGCCGGCATCCTCACCCGGGAGCAGGCCTTCGAGCTGGCCGCGGCCGGCGTGCACCGCTACAACCACAACCTGGAGACGAGCCGATCGTTCTTCGGCGAGGTCGTCACCACCCACAGCTTCGACGAGCGGGTGGACACCTGCGCCCACGTCCGCGAGGCCGGCATGGAGCTGTGCTGCGGCGTGCTGCTGGGCATGGGGGAGACCACCGAGCAGCGCCTGGAGCTGATCGAGCAGGTAAGGGAGGTGCGGCCCTGCGAGGTACCGATCAACTTCCTGAACCCCCGTCCCGGCACCCCGCTGCAGATCCGCAAGCCGGTCGGCGCGCTGGAGGCCATCCGGTGGATCGCACTGTTCCGGCTGGCGCTGCCGCCGGTGATCCTGCGCTACGCCGGCGGCCGCGAGATCACCCTCCGGGACCTGCAGGCCATGGGCATGACGGCGGGCATCAACGCGCTGATCGTGGGCAACTATCTCACGACCCTGGGGCGGTCGCCCCGGCAGGACCTGGACATGCTCGCGGACCTGCGGATGCCCATCGGGAGCCTGTCGGCCGCGGTTTGAGCGAGCGGGGGCCCTGCTGCTGCGGCTGCGGCCGCCGGGACTGTCCCGGCTGCCTGCCCGAGCTTGATCCGCCCCGCTACTGCTCCCGGTGCGGGGCCTGGCTGGCCACCTCCGTCACCCCTGCGGGCTGGACGGCCAGATGCCGCACCTGTGGCACGACAGCGTCAGGCGCGTAGCACCTCCACCACCTCGTGGCAAGCGCCGCAGCGATGGACGGCCCGGCACCGGGCCGGACCGAAGGGCGACTGCTCCACCAGGGCCGCCTCGCCGCAGCGGGGGCACTCGGTGGGCCGGCCGGGAAGGGCGACCGACACCGTGAAGTCGCGGGCCATGACCGTCCGGGCGTGGTCGCTGAGCCTCGAGGTGTCCCAGGGCTGGGCGCTGCGCCGGACCTCCACGCCGGTGATGCCGTCGAGTGCCCCGACAGCCCGGGCGATGTCGGCAGAGATGACGTCGTGGGCCGGGCAGCCGCTGAAGGTGGTGATCAGCTCGACCTCGGCCCGCCCGCCGGTGACGGTGGCCGCCGCGACCATGCCCATGTCGACGACACTGACACCGGGATACTCGGGATCGTCCACCCCCCGCAGCGCGTCGAGGACCTCTGTCGCCCCGTTGGTCCGGGCATCACCGGTCACACTCACGATTCTACGGCCGCGGCAGGCCAGGCGCCGGCTCGCGGGGGGAGCATTAGCGACCGCGGGAGTCCAACCACTAGTGTCGCGAGTCATGTCGGTGGGGGTTGCGCCTGAGACGGACTCGAGAGCGTCCGGCCTGAAAATCCTGCACCCGTCGGGGTGGGTGGCGGTGGCGACGCTGCTCGCAGCGCTCTTCGCGCACCTCTTCGTCGACACCGAGTACCTGATCGGCAACCTCGAGTGGTGGTGGTGGCCGCTGCTGGCGGGCTCGATCGCCCTGTCGGTCTGGCACTCCGGCCTCAACCGTCTGCGGGTATGGATCGAGGCCATCCCGTCCTTCACGCTGCGGATCACGATGTTCCTGGCGTGGGCCGTCTTCGTGCTGCAGTTCTTCAACGTGATCACCCGCTACAGCAACGAGTACGTGGACCAGGACATCCTCATCGGCGAGGTCGTGAGCCTGGCGTGGCAGTCCTTCGGGCTCATGTTCCTGGTGGCCATGAACGTCGGCATCCGTGACGGCGTGAACCCGCGTATCGACTTCTGGTGGACCAACTTCTCCAACAAGACCAAAGCGGCCCTCGACTTCGCCATGCACACCGTGCTCCTGCTGCCGTTCGTGTTCATGAGCATCCGCATCCTGCAGAGCTACGTGGCCTCGTCGCTGGGACGCAAGGCGGGAAGCGGCGAGTGGCCCGCGGGCTGGAGGGTCTGGCAGAGCTGGGAGGAGGCCGTGGACGCCGGCGGTCTGGCGGTGGGGCCGATCAAGGCGTTCCTGCTGATCGGGTTCGCGCTGTTCGGCCTGCAGCTGGTGGCCGAGGTCATCAAGACCGGGTTCGTCCTCATCGACCGCGACGACTACGGCGCCATCGTGGAACGCGACACCCCCCAGCGGATCGAGTGACCGTGCCTGCGCTCCTCCATGCATCGCCCTCGAGGCGCCGGCTGCATCCCGGCGTCGGGTGCGTGGCGGCGCGCACCGAGCGGATCGAGTAACCGGTGGTCGGGGTGCTTGCCTTGGAGACCATCCTCGGCGTCGACGCGGGCGTGTTCCTGGCCCTGGCCATGTTCGGGGTCTTCATGCTGGTGATCCTGTCGGGCTACAACGTGGCCTTCTCCTTCGCGTGCACCGCCATCGCCTTCGCGTTCCTCGGCGACGCGATCGGGGCCTTCGACTCGAACGCGCTCAGCGCGCTGCCCAGTCGCTGGTTCGTGGCGGTCAGCGACCCGACGCTGCTGGCCGTGCCGCTGTTCGTCTTGATGGGCGCCATCCTCGAACGCTCGGGCATGGCCGAGCGGCTCCTGAACGCCTTCGGGATGCTCATGGGCCGCCTGCGGGGCGGCGTGGCCGCCGCGGTGGTGGTGGTGGGCACCCTGCTGGCCGCCGCCACCGGCGTGGTGGCCGCCACCGTCATCGTGATGGGGCTGCTGTCGCTGCCCGCCATGGTGCGCCTCGGCTACGACAACAAGCTGTCCACCGGCGCCATCATCGCCTCGGGCACGCTGGCGCAGCTGCTGCCGCCCAGCATCGTTCTGATCCTGCTGGCCCAGCAGCTGGGCGTCGGCATCCTGGGGCTGTTCGCGGGGGCGCTGCTGCCCGGCCTGCTGTTGAGCGGGCTCTACGTGGCCTACGTCGTGATCCTGTCGTGGCTCAAGCCGTCGGTCGGGCCGGCCATGCCCAAGGAGTTGCGAACCCTCGAGGGGAACCCGTCGGTGCGCACCAAGATCCTCATCGCGGTGATCCTGGCGGCCATGGTCGCAGGGGTGATGCTGCTGGCCAGCCTGTGGGCGTCGATGATCGCGGGCGTGCTCACCCTTGCGGTGACGCTGGCCATCCTGTGGTGGACCCGCATGCTGGCTGCGGAGCTGCTGATCGCCATCGTGCCCATGCTGGTGCTGATACTCGGGGTGCTGGTCTCCATCTTCCAGGGGATAGCCACGCCGTCGGAGTCGGGCGCGGTGGGGGTGTTCGGGGCGCTGCTCCTCACCGGCTTGAACTGGCTGTTCGACCACCTGCTGGTGAAGGAGGGCGCCACGCACATCACCAGGTCCGGTTGGCGGCTCGACTGGCAGGCGGTCAAGGACGCGGCCCACTCCACCGCCAACGTGGTGGTGCTGGTGATGACGCTGCTGTTCTGCTCGACGTTCTTCAGCCTGGTCTTCCAGCGGCTCGGGGGCGCCGATCAGACCTCGGAGTGGCTGACCTCCATCGGCGGCGGGAAGTGGGGCTTCGTGGTCATCGCCATGATCGCGGTGTTCCTGCTCGGCATCAACCTGGAGTTCATCGAGATCACCTTCATCGTGGTGCCCATATTCGTGCCGGCCATGGACTTCCTGGGCTTCACCGCCGACGAGAAGATCTGGTTCGCGGTGCTTATGGCGGTGAACCTCAACATGGCGTTCATCTCGCCGCCGGTGGGGTTCTCGCTGTTCTACCTGCAGAGCGTCGCGCCGCCGGAGGTGAAGACGTCCGACATCCACAAGGGCGCCTTCCCCTTCATGGGCCTGCAGGCGCTGGCCCTCGTGATCCTGGCCGCCTTCCCGGCCATCACCTACACCTCGATCGACACGTTCCGTTTCGGTTGACGCTCACTTGCACGCGCTCGCTCCAGGCCGAACGGCGAGCGCTTCGACGGCAGCTGTGCCGTCTGTAGTGCATGGCGCGACTGCTCTCGACACATCTCCAGACGTTGGTGTATTGTCACGGTCGCGCCGGGGACGCCGACCGGGATTCCCGTCCCGGTGAAGACGGCCGACATCGGCGCAAGCAGTCAACCACGGAGGGAATCACGTGACCAATGAAGCAAGCTCGGCCGAGACCGACGGTTCGGCTGTCGGCATGATCCTCGACGAGGCGGACTCCTCGAGCCTGGCTCGACGGGGATTCATAAAGGGCGGCCTCGGCGTCGCCGGGTTCGCGGCCGCGTCCGCGATCCTGGCCGCGTGCGGGGACGACGGCGAGGAGGCTCCCGCGCCGGCCGCTGCTCCCGACGGTGATGCGGCTACGACCACTGCCGCGCCGACCACTACGGCGAGCGACACCGTGGCCGTGACCGCGCAGGGCCCCGAGATCGAGTGGGAGATGGCCACCAGCTGGCCCACCGCGCTGGTGACGCTGTTCGGGTCGGCGCAGTTCTTCGCCCAGAAGGTGGGCGAGCTCACCGGCGGCCGCTTCGTCATCAACGCCCGCCCCGCGGGCGAGATCGCCGGCGGCCTCGAGGTGCTCCCCGTCGTGCGCGACGGCGGCGCCCAGGTGGGTCATACCGCGTCCTACTACTACGTGGGTCTCAGCCCGGTGCAGCAGTTCGGCACGGCGGTGCCCTTCGGCCTGACCCAGCGCCAGCAGAACGCCTGGCTGTACCAGGGCGGAGGCATCGAGCTCCTCAACGAGTTCTATGCGGAGGAGCACGGGACGATCTCGTTCCCCGCGGGGGCGACCGGCTGCCAGATGGGCGGTTGGTTCACCAAGGAGCTCAACTCCGTCGATGACCTCAACGGCCTCAAGATGCGCATCCCCGGCCTGGCCGGACGGGTGCTGGAGAACCTCGGCGGCGAGCAGGTCACCCTGGCCGGCGGCGAGATCCTCCAGGCGATCCAGACCGGCGCCATCGACGGCGCCGAGTTCGTCGGCCCCACCGACGACCTGATCCTCGGCCTCGACCAGTTCCAGGGCGACCTGTACTACTACCACCCCGGGTGGTGGGAGCCGGGCACCGCGGTCGAGGTGCAGATCAACCTCGACCTCTGGAACGACCTGCCCGCCGAGTACCAGGCCGCAATACAGTCCGCCGCGGCGTACGCCAACATGAACACCATGGCCACCTACGACGTGCTCAACCAGAGGGACCTGCAGACCATCAAGGGGTTCGCCCAGATCCGCGAGTTCCCGGCCGAGCTGATGGCCGCGTTCAAGGCCGAGACCGAGGACGTGCTCGACGACGTGGCTGCCGACGACGCCAACTTCGCCCGGATCCTCGGTCCGTGGCGTGAGTTCCGCGACGGGATCTCGGAGTGGCACGGCCTGGCCGAGCGGTCGTTCCTCAGCCAGCAGACCCAAGTCTGATCCTCGAATTCGAGCTGCGGGGCCTGGATCCAGGATCCGGCCCCGCATTGCTCGGCCGGCCGTCGACCGGCCGGGGCCCGTAGTTCGTGGGCCTGGCCTCTGAACAGTGCTGCCAACTGTGGCGTCCCCGGGTCGCCGGCCCCCGAGCGGGTGACGGTCACGTCGTAGCCGCCGGCGGGGCGCTTGGCGAAGTGTCGGGCATCTGCGGCACACTACGCCCCATGTCGAGTGCAGACCGCCCCCCGGAGCCGGAGGACGAGGTGAACGGTGAACCGGCTGGGAGCAAGCTGCCCAGCGCGCCGAAGTTCCGCACCGACCGCAGCCACTACCGGGCCGCGCTCGAGGGATGGCTGCAGGGGGCGTTCCCTTCCAGACAGGGCCTCACCGTGACCGACATCGAGATCCCGGCGAGCACCGGGTTCTCCAACGAGACGGTGATCCTCGACGCGGCCTGGACCGAGAACGGCTCCGAGAGCGAAAAGCGCCTCGTGGTGCGCATCGAACCCGCCGACGGCGGCATGTTCCCGCCGCAGACGCCGCGGTGCGCGGTGTCGGTGGAACTCCAGTACCGGGTCATGCAGGCGGTAGCGGAGGCGGGAGCGGCACCGGTCCCACCGCTGCTCGGCTACGAGCCCGATCCTGACGTGCTGGGCGCGCCCTTCTTCGTGATGGGGTTCGTTCGTGGACGCGTTCCGGCGGACGTGCCCCGCTACACCGAGGCGGGGTTCGTGGTGGACGAGGCGACGCCGGCACAGCGGCGGCGCATGGTGCTGTCGGCCATCGACGTCATCGCCGGCATACACCGTCTGGACTGGCGCAATGCCGGCTTGGCGTGGCTCGATCCGAGCGGAACCGGCGAGCCGACGACGGCCATGCAGGTCAAGCTCTACCGGGACCACGTGCATTCCGAGCTTGCCGGCAGGGAGCATCCCGTGCTGCACGCCGCACTCGACTGGCTTGACGCCAACGACCCGGGCGATGAGCGGGTCGGGCTGACGTGGGGCGACGCCCGGCTCGGCAACATCATCCTGCAGGACTACCGGACCGCGGCCGTTCTCGACTGGGAGGTGTGCGCGCTGAGCCCGACCGAGGCCGACATGGGATGGTGGCTGATGTTCGATCGGATGTCGTTCGATGACATGGGCATCGACCGGCTCGACGGCTACCCGACGCGAGAGGAGGTGATCTCCCACTACGAGCAGGTCTCGGGGCGCACGGTCCGGGACCCGCACTACTGGGAGGTGTTCGGCGCCATGCGCTTCTGCACCATCTTCATCCGGCTGGGCGACCGCCTGACCGCCGCCGGCTTCGTGCCGCCGGAGCGGAACCCGGCCGTGGGCAACCAGGTGACGGTTGCGCTGGCCGCGCTGCTCGGCGTGGACAACCCCACCCCCGACCGGCTGGCCCGATGACCGGGCCGACGACCGCCGATGGCCGCCCGGGGGTGCCGGCCGCGGGCGGGGCCATCGCTTGCGTCACCGGCGAAGACGGGTGGATGGTGCCCGGCCTCACCGCGGAGGAACTGGTTGCCTCAGTGCCGGAATTGGAGGGGGTCGCGTTGATCCGGACCGAGACTCGGCGCAATGTGTCCGGCTTCGACATGGGCCCGGAGCGGATGGTGGAGGAGACCGGTCTCAAACCGGCTGGGCTGGGCCAGCGGATCAGCCCTCAAGTCCCGCTCCCGCCGATGCCTGGCAATTCTCGCTGAGCGAGCGTCTCGTAGGGATCGTTCTCTGCTCTCGGTGGACGGCTCGACCGGACGTCGGCCCACAGGCCGCGCAAGTCCTGCGAGCCGTGGTACACGCGACCCCTCCCTGCGCCAGCGGCATTGAGCAGGCCGGCGTCGGTGAGGGCCCTGAGGTCGCGACTTGCGCTGAGGTCGGAGATCGGATCGCCGTCGGTGACCTCGACGAGCTTCGCGTAGATGGACCGTTGAAGCCTCCGGCCTCGGGATGCATCGGCGAGCGCTCCGATGGACCGTGGGGGCACCCCGCGGGCGGCGATTGCTTGCGTAAGGCCGTCGTACAACTGCTCAGTCTCGTAGACGCGCCGCTGCAGTGTCCAGGCCTGCCGATAGTGCGCTCGCAGCATGAACCGGGTCCACGGACGTGCCGAGTTGTGCGGATGCCAACCGCCCTGCCCGACTTCGGAGAGCACCGCGTAGTAATCGTTGGTGTTTCGCCCGAGGTACTCCTCGACCGAGGAGAACACGGGTGAGACTATGCCCTCCCCGGCGAGGACCATGGTCTGCAGAGCCCTTGCCATCCGTCCGTTGCCGTCCCGGAAGGGGTGGATCATCACCAGATTGAGATGGGCCATGGCCGCGCGGAACATGACGGGCCAGGAGTCGCTGCTGTCGAGCGATTCCACGAGCGAGCCCATGAGGCCGTCGACCAGTCGTGCATCGGGTGCCTGGTAGACGCGCGTGCCGTTCTCGTCCTCCACCCAGACATCGCCACTCCGGTAGCGACCGGGCCGGATCCGCAGTTCGTGCTTGGTCATCATGTAGTGGAGCGACCTCAGCAGTGACTCATCGATGGCGATTCGATCCTCGGCGAGTTCAAGGACGTACGTCATCGCATCGCGGTAGCCGGTCAGAGCAGAACGCGTCTGTGCGGCGGCATCAATCGGTTCCTCATCCTCGATGACATCGAGCACATCGTCGAGCGACGCCCGGTAGCCCTCGATCCAGTTCGAGCCTCGTACGGCTCGTGCGAAGTTCATCCGCCGAAGGTGCCCCGCCCACCGTCGCGGCCGGTGCCTCACGTACTGGGCGAGGTCGTGTCGGAGCCGGCCGATCTCCTCGATGACGATCAGGTCGGTATCGTCCGGCTCAGGGGTGCTGTAGATCCTTAGATCCATATGTTCATCTTATCACATGATGATAAGATGAACATATCATCATGTCAAGGCACTCGTTCCGGAGGCAAGCAGCCGCTGCCCATCAGGTCCCGAAGTCGTCGGGCACGTGGATGGGCATGTCGGTCTTGGCCCATTGCTTCACGGTGTCGGCCGCCTTGGAGGCCTCCCCGGCCGGCAGGGCGGCCACTATGGAGCGGCCCAGCGCCTCGAAGGTCGGGATCTGATCGTCGGCGAGAGCCGGCATCGGCACCTTGCGGGCCATGGCCGCGTCCATGGCCGGGGCCAGACGCTGGAGCTTGGCCCGGTCCCGCTCGGGCTCGCCCTCGGCGAACTCGGCCATCACATCGGCCGCGAACAGCTCGAGAGTCTCGCAGATGTGGTCGTGGCGGTTGTTGCCGCCCTGCTGGATGAACACCACCTGATCGACGCCGGCGTCGGCGAAGCCGCGGAGGTGGGCCCGGACCTGCTCGGGAGTGCCGATGCCGCTCCGGGCGCCCCGGTCCTCGATCGTGGGCCTGGCCTCGAGGTAGTCGGCCCAGATGTCGGTGCGGCCCGGCTTGTGCCGGCCGAAGATGTAGTGGTGGCCCAGCCCGTAGCCGAAGAACTGGAAGCCGTCCAGGCCCCGGCGCCGGGCCTCGGCGGCGTCGGGATGCACCGACAGGCCGGTCACCATGGCGATGTTGGGGTTGATCGCATGGCCGATGGGCACGCACTCGGTCTCCAGGATCCGGTAGTAGTCCTGCACCCACGCGGCCGCGTCGGCCGGATCGACGAACGAGAAGGTGAGCGCGCCCATGCCCAGCCGGGCCGCCAGCTTGATGGTCTCCCGGTTCGAGCAGGCCACCCACAGCGGTGGATGGGGCTTCTGCACCGGCTTGGGCACCACGTTGCGGCACGGCATCGAGAAGAACTCGCCGTCGTAGCCCGGGTAGGGGTCCATGGCCATCATGTTGCAGCACTGCTCGACGGCCTCCCGCCAGGCCGGCCGCTTGTCGTCGACCGGGACTCCGAAGCCGCCGAGCTCGAGGATGGACGAGGACTCGCCGGTCCCGAAGTCCACCCGGCCGCCCGACACCAGGTCGAGGGTGGAGATCCGCTCGGCGACCCGGGCCGGGTGGTTGTAGCCGGGCGGCATCAGCACGATGCCGTGCCCGAGCCTGATCCTGGTGGTGCGCTGGCTGCACGCGGCCAGGAACACCTCGGGCGCGGACGAGTGCGAGTACTCCTCCAGGAAGTGGTGCTCCACCTCCCAGGCGTAGTCGAAGCCGAGCCGGTCGGCCAGCTCCACCTGCTCGAGCGCCTCGTCGAACAGCCGCTGCTCGTCGCCGTCATGCCAGGGCCGGGGCAGCTGGTGCTCGTAGAAGATCCCGAACTTCACGGCTGCGACTCTATGGCCCGGCGCGCCGGCCGGCGCAGAGTGATCCGGCGGCGGGGGTAGACGATGCCGAACAGCACGAGATTGCAGGCGTAGGCCGCGCCACAGAGGATCCACACGATCTTGTAGGCGTCCAACTCGGCGTCGGGGCCGGCCGGCCGGCCGATGAGGGTGAATGCCAAGGCGATGGCGAGGGCCACCGACAGCTGGAAGAACGTGGTGCGTCCGGCGGTGGCCATGGCGTAGCGCTCAGCGGGCACATCGACCAGGGCTGCGCCCACCAGCTGCGAGAACCCGGTGCCCGCCGAGAATCCCACCAGCACGGTCGCGACGAGCAGGTTGGCCAATGACGGTTGGGTGGTCGTGGTGAACAGCAGCCACAGCAGCCCGGCGACACCGCAGGCGGATCCTGCGGTCAGCAGGGGGGCATTGCCGATGCGGTCGGCCAGACGGCCGGCCTGCGGTGCGACCAGGAACGACACGACGGGCCCGACCGCGTAGGCGAGACCGGTCTCGACGACCGACCACCCCCACACTCCCTGGATGAACGAGGGCAGCGGCACCAGCAGCGCGAAGAAGCCCACCGAGAAGAACAGCGATCCGAGGTTGCCCAGGACGAAGGAGCGGATCCGCATGAGCCCCAAGTCGAACAGCGGAGCCGGATGGCGCCTGCTGCGGACCGCGAAGACCGCGATCATGGCGGCGCCGGCCGCGAAAGCGCCGGCCGTGGAGAGCGACCACCATCCCCAGGCGTCACCCTGCACGATCCCGAGAATGATGGTTCCCACCCCGAAGGACGCCAGCGGCACTCCGATCACGTCGACTCTTCCGCCGGAGCGATCACCCCGGCTCTCGGGGAGGACGCGGGCACCGAGCAGCAGCGACGCCAGCGCGATGGGCACGTTGACGTAGAACACCGCCCGCCAGCCGAACGCCACGATGAGCAGCGCGCCCAGCGTCGGCCCGAGGGCGGCCGCCAGCCCTCCCATGGCGCCCCAGGTTCCGATGGCCATCTGATGCCTGCTGCGCGGGAAGGCGGTCAGCAGCAGGGCGAGCCCGGCGGGGAGCTGCATGGCCCCGCCCACCGCTTGCAGGGCGCGGGCCGCGATCAGCATTCCAATGCTGGTGGAGGCGCCGGCGGCCACCGACCCCGCCGCGAACACGATCAGGCCGAGGCGGAATATGCGGCGCCGGCCGTAGCGGTCGGCCAGCCAGCCCGACAGCAGCAGCAGGGCGGCCACCACGATCGAGTAGGCGTTCACCACCCAGGAGAGGGCGGCCGGAGTGGCACCCGACAGATCGGCGCGGATCTCGGGCAGGGCCAGCGCGATGATCGTCAGCTCCATCGCCACCATGAACACGGCCACCGAGACCACGGAGAGCGTGAGCCAGGCCGAGCGCGGCACTGGTTCCATCGCGGCCCACTCTATGGACCGGCCTGCAATCGACCAGCAGCAGACCGGCGAAACTCTACTGTCAGGAAAGCGTCGCTACTGTGATTAGACATCAAGCGCCGTCGTGTGGTATCGTCGACTGCGACCGGAGGCACGTTGGCGAGGCTCGCGCTCCGAGCGCTACGGTTTCGCCGCACACGCAAGCTCACCCGTAGGGGGAACAATGGCCACTGACCTTGAGAGGTTCGTCGAGGCGGACGGGCGCGAGGAGCAGATCCGAGAGGTGGAGGCCCGCATCGACGCCGACGACATCCGGTACCTGTACTGCCAGTTCGTCTCGGTGACGGGACGGATCATGGGCAAGGGCATACCGGCCAAGCACTTCGGCATGATCGCCCGCAAAGGCTTCCAGCTGGTCTACGGCTCCACCGCCAACCTCTTCATCGACCGCCATGGCAACTACATCGGCTACGGCCCCGAGGCCCGCGAGCTCGTCGGCATCGGCGAGCCCGAGACGTTCATGCCCCTGCCGTGGGACACCAGAACCGCCCGGGTGTGGTGCACCCTGTTCAGGGGCCGCGAGGAGGAGGTCGACGGGGGCGCCTATCTGACCTCGGACTGCCGGGGCAACCTCAGGCGGCAACATGCCGGCTTCGAGGCCAAGCACGGGCTGCACCTGCGGGCCGGCTGCGAGCCCGAGATGATGTGGCTCAAGGCCGACGCCGACGGCAAGCCCACCGTGGAGGGCATGACCAAGCCCAACTGCTACCACATCGACCAGTTCGCCGAGCTCCAGCCGCTCATCCACAGGGTGATCGAGTACTGCGAGGCCATGGGCCTCGACATGATCCAGGGCGACCACGAGGACGCCCCCGGCCAGCTCGAGCTGAACTTCAACTTCGACCGGGCCGAGCTCACCGCCGACCGGCTCACCACCTACCGCCAGGTGTGCAAGCAGGTGGGCCGCGAGCTGGGGGCCTTCCCGTGCTTCATGCCCAAGCCGTTCATGGGCGTGTCGGCCAACGGCTGCCACCACAACATCTCGCTGTGGGACGCCGACGGCAACAACAAGTTCATGCCCGAGGGCGACAATCCGCAGCTGCCCGGTCCCGTCGGCATGAAGGCCATCGGCGGCATCCTCGAGCATGTTCAGGCGCTGACCTGCCTCACGTCGCCGACGGTCAACTCCTACCGCCGGCTGTGGGACACCGGCTTCTGGGCGCCGGTGTTCGCTGACTGGGGCTTCCAGAACCGCACCACCGCCCTGCGGGTGAGCGCGCCCGGCCGCTTCGAGTACCGCTCGGTGGACAGCGCGGTCAACCCGCACCTGTCGTTCGCGGGCCTCCTGCAGGCCATGGACGACGGCTTGGACCGCGGTCTCGATCCGGGCGAGCCCGAGGAGCGCAACATCTACGAGGCCATGGAGGCGGGCAAGGACGTCAAGAAGATCCCGCTCACCCTGGGCGATGCCCTGGAGGCCCTGCGCAGCGACGAGGTTGTCATGCGTGCGCTGCCGGGCGAGATGAGCAAGGTGTTCTTCCACTACAAGAACGACGAGTGGGAGCGGTTCCTGGCCACCGTGACCGATTGGGACGTGGAGGAGTACCTGGACGTCCTTCCCTAACGGCACAGAACCCAAGCAAGAGGACTCGAGACAACTTCCACAAGGGGGTAGAACCATGTGCGGCATAGCCGGCGTGATCCACCGTGACGGCACCGCCGACATCGGCGCAGAGCTCACAGCCATGCTCCAGTCGATGAAGCACCGCGGGCCGGACTCCACCGGCTACGCGGTGTACGGCCCGGCCGACGACCTGGTCGTGATCCGTTTCGTGCTCGCCGAGCCCAACAGGAGCACCGGCTTCGGGATGGAGGAGCGCCTGGAGCGCAACCGGGCCGAGGTCGAGAGCCGCCTGGCCAAGATCGGCGCCGAGGTGGCCACCGTCACCAGCGACACCGGCTACGCGTTCCGGGCCACCATCCGCTACGGCGGCGACCTCAAGGCCCTGGCCGACTACCTCGAGGACGTGCCCGGCTGCGAGGTGCTGTCGCTGGGCAGCTCGCTGGAGATCATCAAGGATCTCGGCGACGCCGAGACCGTCAGCGGCCAGTACCGCCTGGGCTCGTTCCGGGGGACCCACGGCATCGGCCATGTGCGCATGGCCACCGAGTCGGAGGTCGACCTGGCCAGCGCCCATCCCTACTGGGCCTACCCCTTCGCCGACGTGGCCGTGGTCCACAACGGCCAGCTCACCAACTACCACCAGTGGCGCCGCCGCCTGGAGCAGCACGGGCACCGCTTCCAGAGCGAGTGCGACTCCGAGATCATCGCGGTGTACCTGGCCGAGTACATGTCACGGGGCCTGTCGCTGGAGACGGCCATGAAGCACAGCCTCGACGACCTCGACGGCGTGTTCACCTACGTGTGCGTGACCGGCAACGAACTGGGCATCGCCAAGGACGAGATGGCGGCCAAGCCGCTGGTCCTGTTCGAGTCCGAGCCCCTGGTGGCGGTGGCCACCGAGGAGGTCGCCATCCGGGCCGTGGTCAAGCGCGAGGTCGAGACGCGCGATCCCTACGAGCGCGAGGTGCTGGTATGGCAGGTGTAGTCATCCACGGGTCGATTCTCGGGGGCGTCGGGTGATGCCGGGCTCAGGTTCACGCAGCGGCGTCAGCTACGACGCCCGGGGGCTGGTGGAACCCCATGCCGAGCTGCCCGAGAACATCGAGGTCGACGGGGGTCGGGCCCGCTTCGACGCGGCCGACTTGACGATCCGCCAGATCAACATGGCGCTGCGCAAGCTGATCTACAACGACGGCATCAGCGACGTGACCGTGCTGAACCCGGCGTCCAAGCACTCGCTGGCGGTGGGGATCCTCAAGCGCTGCCGGATCCACTTCGAGGGCAGCCCCGGCTGGTTCGCGTGCGGGCTCATCGACGGCCCCGAGGTGACCATCAACGGCCGGGTGGGCTGGTCGGTGGCCGAGAACATGATGTCGGGCGTGGTGACCATCGAGCGCAGCGCGGGCTCGCTCACCGGCGCGGCCATCCGCGGCGGCGACCTGATCGTCAAGGGCGATGTTGGGGCCCGCACCGGCATCGACCAGAAGGGCGGCACCATCATCGTGACCGGCGACGTCGGCATCAACACCGGGTTCATGATGCAGAGGGGCCGGCAGATCATCTGCGGCAACGCCGGCATGAACCTGGGCGACTCCATGTACGACGGCGCCATCTACGTGGCCGGCAAGGTTAGATCCCTCGGGGTGGACTGCGTGCCCGGCGAGTGGGACGACGACGACACCGAGCTGATCGACCGCAAGTTCCGCATCCACGGCCTCGGCGACCCGCCCGAGTTCCAGAAGTTCGTGTGCGGCAAGCAGCTGCACAACTACGACGCGCTCGAGCCCTCCGAGCGCAAGCTCGTCATCCACTAGAGGCCGAGCGGAAGGGGCAAGCCATGGCAGAAGTCAACAAGAGCACCGACGTCCTGGGCCAGAGCCGGATCTTCACGCGCGAGGTCATCAACGACATCCATGTGAAGTCCGAACTGGGCCGCTACCGGATGAGGGGATTCTCGATATTCAAGAAGATCCCCCACTGGGACGAGCTGGTGTTCCTGCCCGGAACGCTCACCCGGTTCGTGATCGAGGGCTACCGGGAGAAGTGCGAGACCCGCACGGTGATCGGCTCGCGCTTCGCGGCCAAGCCCCTGGAGCTGGAGATCCCGGTGTACATCACCGGCATGAGCTTCGGTGCGCTGTCCCTGGAGGCCAAGATGGCCCTGGCCAAGGGCGCGTCGATGGCCGGCACGGCCACATGCTCGGGCGAGGGCGGGATGATCCCGCCGGAGCGGGACCTGTCCACCAAGTGGTACTACCAGCTCATCCAGAGCCGCTACGGCTTCAACCCCCACCACCTGATGCTGGCCGACGCGGTGGAGTTCTTCATCGGCCAGGGCTGCAAGGTGGGCCTGGGCGGGCACCTGATGGGCCAGAAGGTCACCGAGCAGGTGGCCGAGATGCGGTCGCTGCCCGCCGGCATCGACCAGCGCTCGCCGGCCCGGCACCCCGACTGGCTCGGACCCGACGACCTGTCGCTGAAGATCCAGGAGATCCGGGAGGCCACCGACTACCAGATCCCCATCCAGCTCAAGCTGGGCTCGGCCCGGGTGTACGACGACGTGCGCATGGCGGCCAAGTGCGGCCCCGACGTGATCTATCTCGACGGCGCCGAGGGCGGGACCGGCGCCGGACCCCACCTGGCCACCGAGGAGACCGGCATCCCGCTGATGGCGGCCATCCCCGAGGCCCGCCGGGCCCTCGAGGACGTGGGCCTGGCCGACGACATCGACCTGGTGGTGGCCGGCGGCATCCGCAACGGCGGCGACGTGGCCAAGTGCCTGGCCCTGGGCGCCGACGCCATCGCTCTGGGCACGGCCGCGCTGATGGCGCTCAACTGCAACAAGGAGATCCCCGGGGTCACCGACTACGAGGGCACCGTCGGCGTGCCCGCCGGCGAGTGCTACCACTGCCACACCGGCCGTTGCCCGGTGGGGGTGGCCACCCAGGACGTGGAGCTGCGCAAGCGCCTCGACGTCGACGAGGCCGCCCTGCGGGTCTACAACTTCCTGATCACCCTCACCATGGAAGTGCAGATGCTGGCCCGGGCCTGCGGCAAGACCGACATCCATTCGCTGGAGCCCGAGGACCTGGCCGCGCTCACCCACGAGGCCGCCGCCATGGCCAAGGTGCCCCTGGCCGGCACCAACTACATCCCCGGCGTCACCGAGGAGCGCATGCTCGCCGAGATCCGGGACCTGTTCGACAAGCATGTGATCGACGCAGGGCTGTGACATGGCTGCACACCGGAGGACAGAGAGGACCTGACATGGCTGCATCGGCGAGCACGGGCGAGAGCCCGAGGGAGACCCGGACGGTCGCCATCGACGCCGAGGTGCTGGCGGGCAAGCGATTCGCGTACCAGGAGGACATGTCGCTGGTGGAGGACATCGACCTGCTGGCGGCCACTCCCGGACCCGACATCAACTGGCTCGAGGACATCACCCTGCTGGAGGAGGACGGCGTGCCCGCGGTCTTCGACCGCTACTCGAACTCCTTCCTGAAGATCTACTTCCCGATCCCTCCCGGACGAGAGGACGAGATCGCCCGCAAGGTGCTGGTCCGGCACCTCACCGACGGCAACTCCTACGGGATCACGCTGAAGGACGTCCACTGCAAGTTCCCCCAGGTCGAGCTGGGGCCGTGGGTCGAGGACTCGCGGATCGTGGGCACCGACTGGAAGCAGCCGGTGCTGGAGGGTTGGACCGCCCCCGCGGGCCACTGAGCCTCCAGCGGGGCCGAGCATTCAAGGAGGGAAAGGGCTATGGGACTGCCTGCCGCGGCGCGCTATGTGATCATCGGTGCCGGGATCCACGGCCTGTCGACCGCTTGGAGCCTGGCACGCGACCTGAGGTCGTCGGGTCGAGGATCGGGCGACGACGTGGTCGTGATCGACAAGACCGGGGTGGGTGCGGGGGCGTCGGGCATCGCCTGCGGCGTCGTTCGCAACAACTACTTCCAGCCGGCCATGCGCGAGCTGATGGCCCACTGCGTGGACGTCTGGGAGAGCGACCCGGAGGCCTTCTCCTACCACCCGGTGGGCTACCTGCAGATCAGCCACGAGGGGATGCGGGCCGACGTGGCATCGATCCACGAGCAGCAGCAGGCCATCGGCTACTCCTCCACCTTCGTCGAGGGCGCGGAAGCCTCGGCGGCGTACATGCGGGGCATCTTCGACGACTGGCAGGCCCGGGGAATCACCAGCGTGCTCCACGAGCACCGCGGCGGCTACGCCAACAACATGGCGTCGCTCAAGGGACTGCTCCAGAAGGCCGAGGCGGAGGGCGTGGCCGTGGTGGGCGGCGTGACCGTCGAGGGATTCGACCGGGACGCCTCCGGGGCGGTCACCGCGGTGCTGACCGATCAGGGCCCGGTGGCCTGCGACCATGTGGTGGTGGCGGTGGGGCCCTGGGTCCAGCAGATCTGGGCCATGCTCGACCTCCCGTTCGCTGTCGACGTGCTCGGCGGCGACGGCCGGTTGCATCGCCGGCCCGCGTGGACCTACATGTGCCTGCAGGAGGGCACCCTCGAGGTCGATCCGGGGTATTTGACCGACAATCACGGCAACATGCCGCCGGTGGTCCACATCGACACCGACGCCCCTCTCCACGACACCGGTGGGCTGGTCACCGAGGGCCCGTGGGGCATCTACTACAAGCCCGACTTCAACTTCGGCGGCGTGCAGGGCGGCTACATGCCCTACGTCGTGGACAAGCCGGCCGAGCAGGTCGCCGTCGACCCCTACGGGCCTGACTCGCCCGACTTCATCGTGGGCGCCGACTTCTACCGGACGTGGTCCGCGGCGCTGGCCCACTGCCAGAAGCGCTTCGAGGGCAAGTCGCACCTGATGAGCACCGAGCCCTCGGGCGGGATCGGCAGCTTCTCGCCCGACAACTTCCCGGTGTTCGACACGTTCTGCGACAACGTCTACTTCATCGCCGACTCCAACCACGGCTACAAGATGATCGGTGTGGGCACCCTGGTGGCCCGGGAGCTGCTGGGCGAGCCCCAGGGGTTGCTGGAGCCCTTCCGCTGGTCGCGCTACGCCGAGGGCAGGCTCCACCCTGTGAGCAACTCGCCCTACCCCTGGAGTTAGGCTGGGCCGCCAACGTCGAGGATGACTGTTCTCGTGCCCGAGTCCGGCGTGTGAGCCGGCCCGTCGACGCAGGATGGCTGCGACTGGCTGCGACCAACGAAAAAGAGCCGCAACAAGTTGCAGTAATATGGCTGGGTGCTGGCCCCGATGACGAGGTGCGACGTCCCGCAAGGGGGGGCCGCGCCCATGCGGGATGAGCGGCCTCGATGACTGATTCGGTTGCGGGAACCGGAATTCCCACCGACTACCTGCCCGGCTACGAGACCGCCCGCCGGATCGACGCGGACCTTGCCGGCCTCTACGTCGCTCACACCATGATCGGCGACCCGCTCATGGACGACCTGCTGGACGAGCTGGACGGGATGGACGATCGCGATGTCCACAGATTGATCCAAGCCGGCATGGAGCAACAGCACGACAAGCTCAAGGGCGCGCCGAGGGCGCTTCGCGACTTCTTCGTCGATTCTCCACCGCCGGATCCGTCCTGGCACGATCCCAGCCTGTTCGCTCCGGGCGTGCGCGCCTTCCAGCGGCAGGCCCCCAAGGTGCTGGCAGCGTTCGTCGCGGGCGTCCTGATCGACGGCTTCTCGACCCTGATCGCCAAGTCGTTCGTGGCCACTGGTCGCATCTTCGACAACGGCGTATGGAGGCTGAAGCAGAACAACCGCCAGCAGATGGAGATCTTCTTTCCCGGGGGGCTGGAGCGCTACGGGGACGGATGGAAGCTGTCGGTGCGAATCCGCTTCGTCCACGGTCAGGTCCGGCGGCTGCTGGCACAGTCCGACGACTGGGATGCCGGCGCCTGGGGCGTCCCGATCAGCGCGGCCCATCTGGGCTACTCCCTGGCCTGCTTCTCGGCCCGCACGGTGATCCACTCGAAGTCCCTGGGCGCTCGCTTCAGCCCGGAGGAGGAGGAGGGCTTCCTCGCCGTGTGGCGCTACGCGGGCCACCTCATGGGCATCCCCGACAGCATCATCTACACCGACGAGAGCGACGCTCTCAACATCTACCGGGTCGGCGGGATGTGCGAGCCGCCTCCCACCATGGACTCGATCGTCATGACGAACGCGTTGGTCAACTCGGCGCCGCTGGTGGCCGGGATCGAGGACCGCGAGGAGCGCGAGAAGTTGGTGAAGAAGATCATCTACCCGGTCTCGAGGGCACTTGTGGGGCATGAAAGGGCTGATCAACTGAACTTCCCGAGACGCGGCAACCTGCTGACCCTGCCCCTGTACCGGCTGGGCCAGCGCGTGGAGGCCGCGAAGTCCCGCTTCAAGGGCGACGCCGCCGCCGGCTTCTCCACGCTGCTTGCGGCGTCCGCCTATGAGGACGCCGGGTTGTCCTACCGGCTCCCCACCCATGTCCACGACGAGGAGTCGAAGCCCTGGTAACAGCCTGCGGCCTCGCCGTCGACGGGTGCCGTAGCGCCCGCGGTCTACAATCTCGCGATGTTCTCGGCCATCGGTCGCTGGTGCTATCGGCATCCCTGGCGCGGCCTCGTTGCTTGGCTGGTGGTTCTGGCCTTCGTCGTGGGCGTCTCGCAGAGTCTCGGAGAGGCCTATAGCGCCGACCTGGCCATAGCCGGAACCGAGAGCCACGACGGCAACGGGATTCTCGAGCGCCACTTCTCCGGCGCCGGCGCTGGACCCAGCGGCACGATCGTGTTCCGCGCCGCCCAGGGAGTCGACGACCCTGAAGTGAAGTCGGCGATGAACGAGTTGTTCGCTCGGGTGAGAGCCCTCGAGAACACGTCGGTCGTCACTCCCTACGACCCGCTGGCCGGACCGCTGCGGATCGCATCCGACGGCGACTATGCGGGCCGGGTCGCCTACGCCGACGTCAGCCTTCCGGCCAGCACCAGCGGCACCGAGGCGCAGGACATGGGCCGGACCATCGAGGGTCTGATCGAGGAACTGGACCTGCGCTCGATCGAGGGCCTCGACGTGGAGGTCGGCGGGATCTGGTTCGCCGAGTTGAGGCCGCCGGAGTCCGAGGCCATCGGGCTGGCCTTCGCGATCTTCGTGCTGATCGCAGTGCTGGGCTCGGTGGTGGCCATGGGGGCCACGGTGGCCGCCGCCCTGGTGACCGTCGGGATCGGCGCGGCCGCGATCGTCGCCTTCAGCAACTTCATGACGGTCCCGGACTTCGCGCCGGCCCTCGGCCTGATGATCGGGCTGGGCGTGGGCATCGACTACGCCCTGTTCATCATCACCCGCTACCGGCACGCTCTGAACGAGGGCCGGGGGCGGGAGCAGGCCCTGGTGCTGGCGCTCGACTCGGCGGGCCGGTCCGTCATCTTCGCGGGAGCGACCGTGGTCGTGTCGCTGCTGGGGATGCTGTTCATCGGCATCCCATTCGTGTCCGGCTTCGGTGTGGCGGCCGCAGCCACGGTGGCGGTGGTGATGGTCGGCTCGGTGACGCTGCTGCCCTCGCTCATCACCCTGCTCGGTGATCGACTGACCGTCACCCGCGTCCGGGGCATGGTGGCGGCGGTCCTCTTCAGCGTGGCCCTGTTCGGTTTCGGGGCCGGCATCGACGCACTGGCCGGCGCCTTGCCGGTTGCTGTGATCGTGCTGCTGGCGGGACTGTTCGGACGGGACCGGAACCCCCTGCGGAGGCGTCTGGAGCCCCGCCAGGCCCGTCCGCTGCGGGAGACCGGCTGGTACAGGCTGAGCCGTGCCGTGCAGGCCCGGCCATGGGTGTTCGCCATCGGCGGCACCATGCTGCTGCTCCTGCTGTCCTCACCGGTTCTGGTGCTGCGGTTCGGCTTCGCCGACGAGAGCAACTACGGCGCCGAGACCACCACCCGCAAGGCCTACGACCTGCTTGTCGACGGCTTCGGGGCGGGCGCCAACGGTCCGCTGCTGGTTGTCGCCGAAGTGTCGGGGTCGGGTCAGATGGCAGAACTCGCCGGCCTGGCCCAGGCCATCGAGTCCACCGACGGCGTCAGCTTCGTGAGCCCGCCCATACCCAACAGCCCGCTGGCGCCGACCGCGGCCGCAATCGAGGTCCGGCCGACCACCGGGCCCCAGGCCCCCGAGACCGAGGTCCTCGTGAAGCATCTTCGCGACACGGTCATCCCGGCCGCCGTCGGGTCCACGGGCCTCGAGCCGGCGATCACCGGACTGGTCGCGGTGAAGGCGGACGTGAGCGACTTCCTGAAGTCGCGGACCGCGGTGTTCTTCGTCGCGGTGCTGGGCGCCTCGTTCCTGCTGCTGACGGCCGTGTTCCGCTCGCTGGTCGTGCCGCTCAAGGCGGTCATCATGAACATGCTCTCGATCGGCGCGGCCTACGGGGTGCTGGTGGCGGTGTTCCAGTGGGGCTGGCTCGGCAGTGTCGTGGGGATCGAGCCGGGGCCCATCGAGCCGTTCATGCCGATGATGCTCTTCGCGGTCCTGTTCGGTCTGTCGATGGACTACGAGGTGTTCCTGCTGTCGCGGATGAAGGAGGAGTTCGAGCGCACCGGCGACGCGGTGAACTCGGTCGCCGACGGCCTGGCCCTCACTGCCCGGGTGATCACCGCGGCCGCATTGATCATGGTGTTCGTGTTCGGGAGCTTCGTGCTGGAGGATCAGCGGGCGATCAAGATGTTCGGCCTCGGCCTGGCCGCCGCGGTGGCGGTCGACGCCAGCCTCGTGCGCATGCTCATCGTCCCTTCCACCATGGAGTTGCTCGGTGCCCGCAACTGGTGGCTGCCGGGCTGGCTCGACCGGATCCTGCCCAACCTCGACGTCGAGGGCAGCGCCCAGCATCCGCCCCCGGCCGGGGACGGGTGAGCGCCAACCGGGAGCTCAGACCCAGGAGTCGCCGCTCGACTGTGCGGCCTCGGCGGGCGCCTCCATCGGCAGGGTGATGATCATCTCGGTGAACTCTCCCGGCTCGGACTCGACCTGGATGCTGCCTCCGTGGCGGCGGACGATATCGCTCGAGATCGAGAGGCCCAGCCCGGTGCCCTGGTCGGTGGGCTTGGTGGTGAAGAACGGGTTGAAGATCTTCTCGACGACGTCGGGCGGCATCCCGGTGCCGTTGTCCCGGACGCGGACCTCGACGTGGTCGTCGGACCGCACCGTCTTGAGCCAGATGGTCGGCTGGAATGCCTCGTTGCCGGCAGCCATCTCGGAGAGGTGGCGCTCCTTGGTGGCATGACCGGCGTTGGTCACCATGTTCAGGAAGACCCGCCCCAGGTCCTGGGCGATGACGGTCAGCGAGCCGACGTCGGGATCGAAGTCCTGCTGGATGTCCAGCTGGAAGTCGGGGTCCAGGGCCCGGGCGCTGTGGAAGGACAGCTGGGCGTGCTGCTCGATGAGGCCGTTGATGTCGGTGAGCTGCCACTCCCCGGAGTCGCGGCCCATCATCAGCATGTCGCGTACGATCCGGTCGGCCCGCTCGCCGTGGGAGCGGATGCGTTCCACGTTGCCGGTCAGGTCACCCGCGATCTCGTTGATGTAGTCCTTGTTGTCGTCGCTGAGGTCGTCGCCGATGTCGTCGAACAACTCCTTGAGCTCGTCGATGAGCTCCTGAGATGCTTCGGCGAAGTTCTTGACGAAGTTCAGCGGGTTCTTGATCTCGTGGGCGACGCCGGCGGTGAGCTCGCCCAGAGCGGCGAGCTTCTCACGGGTCACGATCTGGTCCTGAGCCTTGTGCAACTCGGCCAGCACCCCTTCCAGCTCCTCGTTCTTGCCCTGCAGCTCATCGGCGAGCTGCTCCACCAGGTTGAGGCGCTGCACTTCCAGGGCGTGGCGCCGGAACACCTCCAGCGTGGCCGCCATGTCGGCGACCTCGTCCCGGCCGCTGATCGGGACGATCACCTCGAGGTCGCCGCCGGCCATGCGGCGCATCCAGTCCGACAGCAGGGCGATGCGCCCCACCAGGACCTTGCCGACGAACAGCCAGATGATCAGCAATGCGCCGATGATGCTGATGCCGCTGATGGCCAGCAGGAGGGTTCTGGCGGTGGCTATGGCCTGTTCGGATGCGGCGGTGGCCTCCTGGGTCCGAGCTTGGGAGTCGCCCACCAGGTTGTCGACCTCGGCGACCAGCGTCAGCGCGAGCTCGCTGTTCTGGACCAGCAGCTCCTCGAGGTGCTCGACGATCGCGAACTCGCTCGCGGCCAGGTCGAAGGAGTTGTCGGAGCCGAGTCCCAGATCGAGCAGCCGCTGGAAGATGGGCACCGCGTCGGTGTGGAACCGTGTGCCGACCAGCGTGGCCAGGTTCCGTTGGATCCGGCTGGCCGCCACCTCGAATCGCTCCCTGAGCGGCTCCAGCAGGCTTTCGTCGGGCAGCGTGAACCCGGTGGCCAGCAGGTCCGAGGCGATGTTGGCATCGGCTTCCAGCTCGGCCAGGCGACGGTACCTGAACACCTCCGCCTCGGAGAAGTGCTCGGATCGGGCGACCGGAGCGTCGTCCAGCCCGGTGTAGCCCGTAAAGGTGTAGAAGAGCTGATCGTCGATGGCGGGCACCAGCACGGCGCTCACCTGGTTCCGCAGCCCCACCAACTCTCCCTGCTGACCGGTTCGCTGGTCGATCAGCTGAAGCCTCGCCGAGACCTCGCTCCGGATCTCCTCGATGTTGGAGATGAGCATGTCAGCGCTCTGGCGGATCTGCGCGACGCTGGCGTCGTCACTGTCGCCCTGCTGCAGCACCGCCATCTGCTCCTCGAAGGTCAGCACGGTCTCATCGACCCTCTGCCCTTCCTGGAAGAGCTCCAGCGACGATTGGGCTGCGGCCAGGCTGGGGGCCGCGTTGGCGAGGATCCCGCCGTACTGCGCGACACCGAAGGCGGCGGCCAGCTCGGGCACGCTGCCCTCGTTGACACGCCTCTGGACATCACCCACCCGGTTGAATGAGAACCAGCCGACGAGGCTGGCGGCCAGCGTCATGGCGACCGCTCCACCGATGCCCATGTAGAGCTTGGTGGATATGCGGGACCAGATCCCCAGATCCGACCTCATGGACTCGTCAGCGATTGCCTCGTCTGGGGTTGCCTCGTCTGGGGTTGCCTCGTCTGGGGTTGCCTCGTCGGGTGGCATGGCTGCGTCGTCGGCCGTCGGGTCGCCGGTGAGGTCTGTCATTGGGTCACCCACAGAGCCGTCTCGTGCAGCGTCGCGACAGGGTGGTACTCGCCGTCGGAGCCGATCACGGTCAGGAAGACCTCGTCCGAGCCCTGGTTGTCGCCGGCGCCGAACTGCAGGTCGAATCCGTCGATGTCGAAGCTCCCGCGGTCGATCAGCTGGTCGAGCAGGCAGGATCGCACGACGTCAGCACCGCACTCCTGCAGCGCGCTGATCACCATGCGTCCGGCCAGATAGCCCTCCAGGGACACGAACCCCGGCTCGGCCTCCGGGTCATGGGCGGCAAGAGCGTCCAGATAAGCATGCACTATGGGCAGCGAGTCGTCCTCCGGGAACGGCACGACCTGGGTGACCAGCACTCCTGCCCCGTCCGGTCCGAGCTCCTGCGCCAGCGCGTTGCTGCCGACGAAGGAGACGGTCATGAACACCGGGTCCAAGTCGGTGCGGCGCGCCCAGGAGATCAGTCTCGCGACCGGCTCGTAGGCCCCGATCATGATCACCGCCTCGGGGTCGCCGAGGCGCAGGTCGAGCAGGGCTGTCTTCACCGCGGTGGTGTTGCGCGGGTAGATCCCGATCGACACGGGCTCCATCCCGCGTCGCGCCAGTGCTGCGACTGCGCCCCGGAAGCCGGCTCGGCCGAACGAGTCGTTCTGGTACATGACGCCGACCCGGGTGATGCCCAGGTCGTCGGTGAGCCGGGCGACCATCTCCTCGGTCTCCTGGGCGTAGGAGGCTCTCAAGTTGATGATGTTGTCCCACTCGTTGTCGCGCAGGAAGGCGGCGCCGGTGAACGGCGCGATGTAGGGAATCCCGGAGTCCCGTGCGATCGGCGTGGCCGAGCGCGACGTCGGCGTGCCCACCGCGCCGATCAACGCGAACACCTGCTCCTGCTCGATGAGGTGGCGCGTCATCACGATGGCGTCCTCCGGCTCGTACGCGTCGTCGAGCGACCGCAGCTCCAGGACGCGCCCATGGACGCCCCCCTGCTCGTTCACCTCGTCGAAGGCAGCCAGGATCCCCAGCTGCATGTTCTTGCCGAGCTCCTGAGCAGGGCCGCTGAATGCCGCCGACTGGCCGAACAGGATGCGCTCGTCCGACACGCCGACCAGCGAGTCCTGAGTGCCGCTGGGCGTGGTGGGCGCCACCGTGACACCGGGATCCGGCCCCGGTTCGACCGCCGGCTCGGATGTGCATGCGGCCAGCACCAGCGAGGCTGCGAGAGCGAGCCGGGCCCCTGCCGTCGGAAGGCGAAGCGGCATGCTTCGCTCCCTACCCGCTCGGACTCTTGCGGGTGACGATCCTCAGACGGTTCCGGCCCGACTCCCTGCGATACTCGACGTCGTCCATCAGGGTCTTCGTGAAGTGCACTCCCAGGCCGCCGATGGGGCGGCTCTCGATCGGCGACGTGAGATCCGGAGCGGGTGCTTCGGTGAGAGGGTCGAAGGGCTTGCCCTCGTCGGTGATCTCGATGACGACGGTCTCGTCCAGGGAGGTGACCACCACCTCCACGTCCCCGGGCGCGTCGTCGTTGTAGGCGTAGTCGACCACGTTCTGCACCAATTCGTCCACCACCAGGCTGATCCTGAACGTCAGATCGCCCGACCAGCCGTCGTCCTCGCCCAGCGCCTCGATGGCTGCCACGAGGTCGGCGAGCACCTCGTAGCCGGTCCGGCGCTCCTCGCCGTCGGTCTCGGCTCTCAGGAACAGCATGACGGCCGTCAGTCCTCTCGACGAAGGACCAGACAGGTCGTGTCATCGAACTGGGGCACGTCTCCGGCGAAGTCGTTCACAAGGTCGATGACCCGATGCCCGGCGTCCTCGGCGCCCTGCGGCGGGTCCTGCTCGAAGCACCCGCGCAGGCGATCGAGCCCGAGCTGCTCCTCCTCGCTGTTTATCGCCTCGGTCACCCCGTCGGTGTAGAGGACGACGGTGTCGCCCGGCGCCAGCTGGTGAATGTGCTGGTCGTAGTCGAATCCCGGCATCACGCCCAGCGCGATTCCCTCGGTCACGGGCAGCTGGGTGGTGGTCCCGTCGGCATGCACGACGAGCGGGGGATCATGGCCGCCGTCCGCGTAGGTCAATTCTCCGGTCTTCGGGTTGTACACCGCGTAGATCATGGTGACGAACATGCAGGCGTCGTTGTCCTCGTTGAGCACGTCGTTCACCTCGGTGAGGGCCTCGCCGGGGCCGTCGGCCCGCATGGCGGCGCCCTTCAGCAGCGTGCGGCTCGACATCATGAACAGTGCCGCCGGGACGCCCTTGCCCGATACGTCGGCAATGGCGAGGCCGACTCTGCCGTCGGAGAGTCCGATGACATCGAAGAAGTCGCCTCCGACATTGCGAGCGGGCTGCATGGTTCCGAACAGCTTGTAGTCGTCGTTGCGGGCGAACTTGTTCGGAAGGATGGACTGCTGCATCATGCTCGCCACGTTCAGCTCATTCTGAAGCACGACGAGCTTGTCCCTGGCGCTCAGCGCATCTCGCCACTCACGTATGTGCTGCAGCGTGCGGTCGATCGTGAACTTGAGATCGTCGAAGTCGACCGGCTTGGTGACGAAATCGAAGGCGCCCCGGTTCATGGCGATCCTGATGTTCTTCATGTCGCCGTAGGCGGAGATGATCACGGCGCGGATGTCCGGTGCCACGTCCGGGATCCTCTCGAGGAGCGTGAGCCCGTCCATCTTCGGCATGTTGATGTCCGACAGCACCATGTCGATGGACTCGTCCACGTCGAGGGCCTCGAGCGCTTCGACGCCGTTCCTGGCGAAGACGAACTCGTAGACGCCGGTGCGTATGTACCGCCGCATCCTCTGCAGCATGAGGGGTTCAAGGTCGGGCTCGTCATCGACCACGAGGATCTTGTGCTTCTGCCGAGACTCGGTCATGGTCATTCAGGTCCTCTTTCGTGAAGTGGAGTTCTCACCTATGCACCAACCGCTGACAGGGCCTCGGCTTGTGATTCATGGATCTCTATGATCTTGTCGAATCCGCTGATCTTGAAGACTTCACGTATGGAGTCGTTCATCGAACACAGAGCGAGCTTGATCCCGGACTTCTGGAGACTCTTGGCGGTCAGGAGGATTACTCGCATCCCAGCGCTGCTGATGTACGCGACATCCTCGAAGTCCAGAACCAGCGCTGCGTCGGAGTCCGCGACCACGGCTTCCAACTCAGTGTGGAACTCCCGCGAGTTGGAACTGTCGATGCGGCCGTCAGCCTTCGCGATCACGGTTCCGTCCGCTCGTTCCGCGTTGATCCCCATGGTGGACCCTCCCTCAGTGCAAGATCCCTTGTGGCCGGCCCGACTGTACTCGACCCTCGGAATCCTACCCTCAGGCCCGGGCGCTGGGGCCGTAGGTCAGGTGCATCAGGTCGCCGTCCGCGAACCGACTCGGTCTGAGCGCCCGGGCGTCGATCCGGGGCGCGTCGCCGACCTGTTCGACGCCGAGCACATGGGCGGCAACGACCTCGCCGATGCACGGGGACAGCTTGAGCCCGTGCCCGGACAGCCCGACGGCCAGGTACAGCCCGGCGACGCCGGCGAGCTCCTCGGCCCACCCCAGGATCGGGTGGTAGTCAGGCGTGATGTCGTAGGCGCCGCTCGTGGTCGACACGATCCCGGCGACGGCCAGCGCGGGCAGCCGTTCGGCCAGAGCCCTCCCGAGGCGCACCGAGTGCTCGCGGTGAGCGTCCGGCGGGGCGTCGGCCAGCGGATCGTCCACCTCGGGCATCTCCGGCGGGTAGGCCACCGCGATGATCCGGCGGCCCATGTCGGGGCGGATCACCAGATTGGAGTTGCCGTCGGTGATGCAGGCCTGGAGGGCGCGGGCTCCCGGCTCCTGCTCGAGCGTGGCCATGTCCAGGCGCCGTCGCTCGATGGGCAGGTGCACTCCCAGCGGATCGAGCAGGTCGGGCGCCCATGCGCCCGTGGCCACGACCACCACCGGCGCGGTGATCCGTCCCCTGCCGGTGGCCACACCGGTGACGGCGCCGTCGTCGGTGAGGATCTCGTGCACTCCGAGCGGGGTGAGCACGTCCGCGCCGAGCGTCACCGCGGCGCCGAGCCAGCTCAGCACCATCTTGGTGACGTCGATGTATCCGCCGTCGGGCTCGTAGGCGCCGCCCGCGAGACCGCCGGCGTTCACCAGCGGCTCGATGGCTGCGATCTCGTCGGGACCCACGAAGCGGGTGTCGACGCCCAGCCGCCTCCCGAGCTCGACGTTGCGCCGCAGGCCGTCGATCTGGTCGCCGGCGACGAGCAGCATGTAGCCGAGCCGGACATAGCCCGGATCCCCGTAGCCCACCTCGGTGCTCCAGTTGCCGATGCAGTGGAAGCCCCTCAGCGCCATGCGCACCATGAGCTCGTTGGAGTAGTGCTGGCGGATCTGCCCGAAGGTGCGGCCCGAGATCCCTCCGACGGGCGGCCGGGCGTCCACCACCGCCACCCGGAGGTCCGAGTGCCGGGCGAGTTGGTAGCCGATGCTGGCGCCGGACACGCCCGCGCCTATGACGATGACATCGACCTCGCCGGGCAGCGTCCGCACAGCCGCGGATGGTACAGGCGCTCAGCCCGTCCGTCGGGCCTTGACGGCTCGCCGGTGGGAGCGAAGCACCCGCTCGGTGTAGCCGTTGGGCTCGTCCCGGGCGGAGAAGACCAGCTCCACCGCGGCTTGGAACGGGATGCTGGAGTCGTAGTCGGGCGCCATGGGCTCGTAGCCGGGGTCGCCCGCGTTCTGCTGGTCGACGAGGTTCGCCATGCGGCGCATCGTCTCGCGTGCCTGGTCGGCGGATATGAGACCGTGGTGCAGCCAGTTGGCGACGTGCTGGCTGGAGATGCGCAGGGTGGCCAGGTCCTCCATGAGCCCGATGTCACCGATGTCGGGCACCGTGGAGCACCCCACGCCCTGGCCCACCCAGCGGACCAGGTATCCGAGGATGCCTTGAACGTTGTTGTCCAGCTCGCGCTGGATCTCGCCCGGGCCGAGTTCGCGGCCCGGCGCCAGCACGGGGATCTCGATGAGGCTGGCGAGGCGGGCCGGGGTGCGCTCGGCGAGGTCGCGCTGGCGGTCGGCCACGTCCACCAGGAAGTAGTGCATGGCGTGGAGCGTCGCCGCGGTGGGCGAGGGCACCCAGGCAGTGCTGGCTCCCGCGATCGGGTGCTGGATCTTGGCTTTGGCCATGGCCGCCATCTCGGCCGGCATGGTCCACATTCCCTTGCCGATCTGGGCGCGGCCCCGCAGGCCGCAGGCCAGCCCGGCGTCGACGTTGGAGTTCTCGTACGCACCGAGCCAGGCCGCGGCCCTCATCTCGGTCTTGGGGACCACCGGTCCGGCCTCCATGTCGGTGTGGATCTCGTCGCCGGTGCGGTCCAGGAAGCCGGTGTTGATGAAGACGACCCGGTCGCGGGCTCTCCAGATGCACTCCTTGAGGCCGAGCGATGTGCGGCGCTCCTCGTCCATGATCCCCATCTTGAGGGTGCGCTGCACCAGGCCGAGGGCGTCCTCCACCCGGCTGAACAGCTCGCAGGCCAGCGCGACCTCGTCGGGACCGTGCATCTTGGGCTTGACGATGTAGACCGAGCCGCTCGCCGAGTTCCGGATGGGCTTGCCGTTCACCCGTCCCATGCCCCGCAGGTCATGGAGCGCGCACAGCGCGGTCACCATGGCGTCGACCATGGTCTCGCACACCGGCTCGCCGTCGAGCCTCACCATGTCGGTGCCGAGGTGGGGCCCCACATTGCGGACCAGCATCAGTGCCCGTCCCGGCAGGG